>Ga0209542_10006636_pt1 | contig 22451 bp, 27 predicted proteins | sample RifCSPhighO2_01_FD_184028 | JGI IMG/M metagenome (GOLD analysis project Ga0209542, IMG submission 184028) | Soil microbial communities from Rifle, Colorado - Rifle CSP2_plank highO2_0.1 (SPAdes) (version 2) | ecosystem: Environmental > Terrestrial > Deep subsurface > Rock core/Sediment ... | reverse complement strand
GAACATTCCCGCCGATATAGTTTTTGACCCCGTTCTTTTCCGCGTTAACGATAAGTATGGCGTCGCTTTCGAGTATGTGTTTGTAGTGGACTTTGAGATAGTTATTTTCTTTCTTGAGAGCGGCGCGTTCTCCTTTATGCCATCGCTTCACAATATCTTGCTTTTCTCCGCGAACGAACGCTTCATAGTCTGGATGAATCCAGCCATTGAGGCCTAGCTCTCTAAGCTGTTTTGCGCAGCTGACCATTTCTTCTTTGAAGTAAGTGCTGCCGAGCACGTATATTTTTATAGTTCTATTTTACTCGATTTTATCCGAGATGGGCATGGTCGTTGTATATCCATAGGCGCCATACATCTCCTTCGCGTATCGTCTCATATTTCAATGCCGAGAGCCCGCTATTTTCCATAGATGCTCGAGCTTGGAAATTTCTGAAAGCCTCCGGTGTTAAAAATTTCCAGAAAAGAACTCGCGCTATCATCGTTCTCAAGAAATATCCATGTGTCACAACAAGAATCTCTGATTCCTTACGATTTTTCAGGAATTCCAAGGCTTTGTCGGCACGAGCGATGATATCGTCGAAATTTTCTCCATCCTCCGCTCTTATGCTAGGCGTATAGAGGCTTTTGTCCCATAAGTTGTAGAGTCTCAACGCTTTCGGGTCATCTGGGGATTTTCCGTTGATGGCAGTCGGCTTAACCCGCTCCTTGAATAGTTCACAGTATTCTGGTTCTTTACCTGTTGCTGTTATAATCTCGTCAGCTGTTTCTTTCGTTCGGGTGAGGGGGCTGACGATCAATGTCTGGAAAGGGAGCTTTGCTACACGTTCTGCTATCCTCTTGGCTTGCGCTTTTCCTGTATCGGTAAGCGGCGAGGTTGGTGCCTGAAATTCACGAGAGATATTGCCCTCGCTTTGCCCATGTCGTACGAAGTAAACAGTTTTCATTTGGTCTCCAAATATATCCCTGCCCCTCTTTCATTCTGAAGAACTCTCTGTTTTATTAAGGATGAATCTGCCCAGTAGAGAAAGAAAAAAGCCAGAATTGGTGGAATAATGAATTTATAATCAAATATTTTGAGCATTCAAGTTCTATTTTTAGTTTACCCCAACCTTTTCTCGCACCACTTTCATTTTCTCTTGCGCCACTACTCGAGCTTTTTCGGCACCTTCAGCGAGGATTTTGAGGACTGCTTTTTCGTCACTAACAAGCTTTTTTCGCTTCTCACGAAGAGGGGCTATGAAGACCTCTATGTCAGCAAGCAAGGCCTCCTTTAACACCTTGTATTTGCCTTTATTTGCCTCGTAGAGCGCTGTTAACTCGGCTTCAGGTCTAAAGAGCTTGTGGATAGCAAGAACGTTTTCTGGAACCCCAGAACTTGAATCCGTCACGATACCCATAACTGCCTTTTGTATCTCTTCCGGCTCGGCAAAGAGGCCTATTGTGTTGTTATAGCTCTTGGACATCTTTTGCCCATCTATGCCTGGCACCACGGCAACATTTTCGAGTATCAACGGCTCCGGGAGTTTGAACGTATCTCCGAAAATGCGGTTGAACTTTTCCGCGGTGTCGCGCGCGTATTCCACATGTTGTTTTTGATCCTGCCCTACCGGTACCACATCCGCATCGTACATGAGGATATCCGCCGCCATAAGCATGGGGTACTCGAATGTGCCGACGGAAACTTCCTTCCCTTTTGCAATCGCATCTTTGTATGCATGTGCGCGTTGGAGATACGGTACCGTCGTGATGCAGTTGAATATCCACGCAAGCTCGGTGACTTCGGGAACATCGCTTTGTTTGAATATAACCGTTTTCTCTGGATCAAGCCCGATAGCCAGATAGTCGAGTGCGATGTCGATGATATTTTGCCTCAACTCTTTCGCGTTTTGGAGTGTAGTGAGCGCGTGGTAGTCGGCAATAAATACAAAGCCACGGTAGGAATCCTCCTGCTCCACCAACTGTTTCATCGCACCGAAGTAGTTGCCGATATGGGGCTTCCCCGTCGGTTTGACACCTGACAGTAATGTTTTTTTGTATTTGCTAGACATGAAACTATGGTAGCAATTTTCCTGTTTTTGCGCTATTTTGATGCGTGGAACAGTCAACCCCGCACCTACTATGCAAACAACTACTACCGTCCAACCTACGCGCAGCGACCGACTCCTGCAAGCTTCTGCTCTCGTGCACGGCGGTCCTCAGCCGGCAGTATTTTTGTCTGGCTTTCCATCGCCTTCTCGCAGGAAAATGCTTCTTCGGTTCTCGCCACGAACCGTGGGCAACAAAATCCCCTTCCGCATCGTTTGGAGGGCGCGAACATGAAAAAACAAAAACCCTCGTAGCAGTTGCGGGAAGTTCCTGCCGAAGGACGACACGAGTTCTTTGTTTTCGCCGGATAGCCGGCAAGATGCTCTCGACAGTGCATTTGTAGGTGATGGCGGTCGGAAATTCTTTCGCATCCGCCGTTCCCGTCAAGCTGGCTACCCTCGGTAGCCGGCTTTTCTTTTAAAAAAAGAAAAGCCGCGCACAGCTGATGCGCGGCTTTGGGAGAGTGTCACCATCCTGTGCGCCCTTTGTTTGATGGACGTCTTGGAGAGCCAGGGAGAGACGGACCAGGCAATTCCAGCGGTTCAAGAGGGAGTTTGTTCGAAGGTTCTTCGGGGAAGAGCGTTTTGCATCCCGGGCAGCGAGGACCTTGCTCGGTAGCTTCGGGAATGACGTCACCGTCGCAGACATTGCAGTGTCTTTTCATATTCTATGACAACTCTAATCCGGTAGAGGTAATTGTCAATCGCGCACATTGAACCCTTAGCCCACGTATAACGTGCCTCAGACGCTAAGGCGAGGGGTTTGGTGAGAAGGTCTGACCTTCCCTGATCATTGTTTCAGGAGCTCGGCGATCTTTCTCATGACTATCTGTGCGGCTATAGAGAAATCATTTTGCTCTTCCGTAATGGCGGGGTTACCACGGCAATGTACGAAGAGATCTTTCGGGTATAACGGAGCACCAAAGGAAATAGTCACAAAACGCCTCCTCAGGATGAAATTCTTGAATCCGATATTCCAAACATTACAGATAGCAACGGGTATGATGGGTTTTCCCGTTCGCCAAGAGAGGTACGTTGCCCCACCTCTTCCCTCCTGCAAATTCCCGTCTCTCGTTTTTACTCCTTCAGGGAAGATACACAAGCTCTTGTCTTCCTGGAGTATCTTGATATGCGGCGCTAGCGCGACCTCATAATTTTGTTTTCCCACATTGACGGGATACGCTCCCCACGCTTTGAAGAAGGCTCCACCGTATAACCACTGTCTCCATCCGCTTCTGCTGTAGAACGAACGTTCCCGTGAGGTGTAGAACATGGGAAAATGGCTGCTTAGAAAAGGGAACGAGCTGGGTAGGATGATGGGGTCAAGCTCGCTTGAGTGATTGAGAGCGAAGATGACCCCCCTCGGTGTATTTTTGATGTTTTCACGTCCCTTGATGTGCAAATGGATAAAGAATAAAAGAGCAAGGCGGGTCGGCACCCAGATACCATGCTGGAGTATGTTAGGCAGAAATGAGCGTGCATTCATTAAATCCCTTCCTTTTTAAGCTCCTCGACTAACCGCTGTGCTTCTTTAGAGAGTTTGCTAGGCAACTCGATAGAAAGTTTGATGAGGAGATCTCCGCGTTTACTCTTGTCGACGGGAACACCTTTGCCACGGACACGTAAAATCTCGCCAATAGAGACGCCTGCTGGTATCTTGATATTCATCTCGCCATCGAGTGTCTGCAGACGATAATCGCCTCCCAGAAGCGCCGTAGAGAGCTTTATGGAAAGGTTGGAAACAAGGTTGCTTCCTTCTTTGGTGAAGAGTGAATGACGCTTTACGTGGATTTTTACGTATAGGTCTCCCGCTATACCGTTTGGAATAGCTTCGCCTGCGCCTGAAAGTCGGATCACTTCCCCGTCCTCGATACCTGAAGGGATCTTGATCGCGATTTCTTCATCCTTGCGATGAACGCCCATGCCGTGACATGTATGGCATTTCTCTTTCGGGACTTTACCTTTACCTCGACAGACTTCGCAGATTGTCACTGTAGAGAAGCTTCCAAAGAATGAACGTTTGGTCTCATGCACTTTTCCTTTTCCGTTGCAGGTCTTGCAAGTCTCTATCGCGCTCCCTTTTGCCGCTCCATTTCCGTCGCACGTATCGCATTTTGATGTTTTTGCGATGAGTATTTTGCGGTCGGTTCCGAATATCGAGTCCGCGAATGAAAGCTCTACATCCACCGAAATATCACGCCCTCTCTGCTCACGCGTTCTACCACCGGTGAATATGTCCCCGAATATATCGCCAAGGTCAAAACCTTCAAAGCCGTTTGTTCCATTGGCAAAACCGGAAAAATCAAACCCTCCGAAAGGTCCTCCTGCTCCAGCGCCACCGCCCGCGTCCGAGAAGACACGGCCATAGGAGTCATATTCTGCGCGCTTTTTGTCATCTGAAAGTACGGAGTATGCCTCACTGACTTCTTTAAATTTTTCAGAGTCACCACCTTTTTTATCAGGGTGAAATTTGTGAGCAAGTTTACGGAATGCTTTCTTGATATCGTCTGTAGAAGCTGACTTTGGGACACCTAACACTTCGTAATAATTCTTAGGCATAGTTCTTATGATTACTTTCTAGCTAGAGTATGTCGCCTGCCCCGTAGCATCCCGAGTCTGCGAGAGATTGGTTTGGGGTAGTAGTTTTTGTTAATGAAGTATTTTAACGGATTGAGATTATTCTTATCGGAAAAGTACAGACCTATTATATGCTAACTTGGAGAATGCAGTACTTGACACGCATCCATTACAGTACTATCGTATCAATAGCTGTTCACCTAATCCAAACCTTTATGAAAATTCAAGTGCTCGATGAGCCGGAAAAAAGTGTTTACTACGTTGAACTGATAGCAACTTTAGAAGAAGACGTTCGGGAGATTAGAGAGCTGATCACCAAACGCTCGCCTATCAGCCCCTTTCTCTCCTTTCCAAGGGAGGATACCCCTAAATCGGTAAGAATCGCGATTGGCTTTGGCTAAAGCTCTTCAACCGACCGCACCCACTTCGGGCACGGTCGATTTTCTTTCATTCCACTGATACACGTATTTCCAGCGACCGCAGGGAATACGTGTATCAGCGTTCTCTTACGATATATCGTAAGAGAAACTTTTCTATTATCTATCTACTACGTACTGCTTTATTTCGTTTCTGCGTCTCTCACTTTCCCTTCCTCACCGGTCTTGTCGTCGCCGGACTGACTCCCGTCTTTTTTTTCTTCGTTTTGCTTGCCCGATCCACCATCGGTGGATTTAGCGGCCGACTCCTGCATATGTTTGCCTATTTTCTGCATTTCAGTGGAGAGTGCCTCTGAAGCTTCCTTTACCTTTACGGCTTCATTACTTTCCTTGGCTTTCTTGAGATCATCTATCTTTGCCTGTACACCGGAAGCTACATCGGCAGGGATTTTGTCCTTGAAATCTTTCAGTGACTTTTCGGCGGCATAGATAAGCTGGTCGGCGCTGTTGCGCATTTCGGCTTCTTCTCGGATCTTCGCGTCTTCAGCGGCGTGTGCCTCGGCATCTTTTGCCATCTTATCCACTTCTTCTTTGGAGAGTCCCGATCGTGCCTCGATACGGATAGACTGCTCTTTACCCGTCGTCTTTTCTTTCGCTTTCACTTGAAGGATTCCGTTGGCATCGATGTCGAACGTAACTTCGACTTGTGGCATGCCGCGCGGTGCCGGAGGAATGCCGTCAAGTATGAAGCGTCCTAGTGATTTATTATCTCGTGCCATTGCTCGCTCCCCTTGCACCACATGGACTTCAACGGATGTTTGATTATCAGCGGCGGTTGAGAATACCTGCGATTTTGATGCAGGAATAGTAGTGTTCTTCTCGATAAGCTTGGTGGCTACGCCTCCCAGGGTTTCGATACCGAACGCAAGCGGAATGACGTCAAGGAGGAGAATGTCTTTCACTTCCCCACCAAGAATGCCTCCTTGTATGGCGGCACCGATCGCTACCACTTCGTCGGGGTTGACGCCCATGTGCGGTTCGCGCTTGAAGTAGTCTTTGACCGCTTTCTGAATCGCGGGCATACGCGTTTGCCCCCCGACAAGTATAACTTCCTTGATATCTTCAAGCTTAAACGGGGACGCTTTGATAGCACGCTCGGTGATAGTCATAGCGCGGTCAATGAATTCTGCAGAGAGTTCTTCCAGTTTCGCGCGAGTCATCGTCAGTACCAAGTGACGCGGACCCGAAGAATCTGAAGTTAGGAAAGGTATATTAACCTCTGTTTGCACTGCCGTTGAGAGCTCGATCTTTGCTTTCTCTGCGGCTTCATCGAGGCGCTGGAGTGCGAGTGTATCTTTGCGGACATCGATCCCCGATTCTTTTTTGAATTCATCGGCTAGCCAGTGCATGATCTTCTGGTCTATGTCTCGTCCGCCGAGATGGCTGTCGCCGTCGGTAGATTTAACTTCGACGACGTCGTCGCCAACTTCCAAAATAGAGATGTCGAATGTGCCCCCGCCGAAATCGAATACAGCGATCTTTTCCTCCTTGTTTTTGTTGAAACCGTAGGCAAGCGCAGCTGCAGTCGGTTCGTTGATGATGCGTTTGACCTCAAGCCCAGCGATTTTCCCTGCGTCTTTGGTTGCCTGGCGCTGACTGTCATTGAAGTACGCAGGTACAGTGATGACTGCTTCGGTTATTTTTTCTCCAAGGCGAGCTTCCGCATCAACCTTTAATTTTTGGAGTATCATCGCCGAAATCTCTTCAGGGCGATTCCACTTATCACCCATTTTTACTTCAACTCCTCCGTTCGCTGCTTTTCGCGTTTCGAAAGGAACAGCCTTCGCGTCTTTCTGCACCCCCTCTTCATCGAAGGTGTGGCCGATGAAGCGCTTTATCTGAAAGACGGTATTCTTGGGGTTCGTGACCGCCTGACGTTTCGCGAGAAGTCCGACAAGTCGCTCACCCGCTTTCGTTGTGGCGACTATGGACGGTGTTGTACGTGCCCCTTCTGTGTTCTCAAGTATTTTTGGTTCTCCTGCTTGCATTACGGCTACGGCAGAGAACGTAGTGCCTAGATCGATTCCAATTATTTTGCTCATAGTTGTAAGTTTTAAATTGAGAGTTGATAAGTAAAACAAGAAAAGCATATACACTTAACTTATGCGGTCGCATAAGTTAAGTGTATGCAGTAAAAACCTATGAAAGAGAGGGGGCGCGGGTCATTTGGCTTACGAAGAAATCAAGTTCGGAGAAAAAAGGAGAAGTGTAGGAGTGGAATTCCTGCGGCTTGGGAGTGGGCGGCGGTTCGGCGCGGGAGACAGGCAAATAGGCACGGGTAGTTGTCGTTTTCGCGCAGTTTCCTTTGAGTTCGCAAACAGGAGTAGCGGAGATGATTCGTGCGCGAGTGTGTCCAGCGATTTCTATTACCTCAAAACAGACATTGAAAAGCCGCCCGTCCTTTCCTCGGAGGGTTTTTTGGAAGATTCCTTGTGTTTGCTGTTGCGCTATGGCTAACATTTCTTTCTATTCTACCTCAAAGAGAATCTAAAAAGACTTGACGTGTAGTATTATATATGCTAATTTACATATTGTCAATTTGTTCTTAGCTTAAATCAAAGAGAAAGGATACTTATGGGAATACGGGAACACGGAGAAGGTGTTTGCGAGTTCTGGTCCATAACCGGTAATACCGATGATTTTGGTCGGACGCTTGCGGACTACCTCAGAACACATCCACACCTTGAAGTCGGAGCTATGACTCCCAGGGTTGGAACGAAATCTGAGGGACTTAAGGAAGTGGTTGCAACAGTAAGTTTTTTTGTCGCTTTTCGTGAGAAAGGCAAAAGTGCCTAACCAAGATTTTCATTCCAAGCCCCGCCGTTCGCGCGGGGCTTTTCTTTTACTCTTTTTTATATTCACCAACTATTACACGCGGAGCTTTCAAAACTTTGCCGTTGATGGAGTAGCCTTTCTGTGCAACAGAGACGACTGCCCCGTCTTTGGATTCATCGGTAACCGGCTCATGACCAGCAGTTTCATCGCGAGCAGGGTCGTATTTCTGACCGACAGGATTGATTTCCTGTACTCCGTGGTTGGCAAGGACTTTGAGCAGTTGGTTGTAGATATACTCAACTCCCACACGCCAATTCTTATCTACTTTTTTCCACACTTCCCTATTTGCCATCGCCATCTCGAAGTTTGTTATCACAGGAAGGATTTCCATAACCAAGCGCTCATTCGCAAATTTAACGAATTCTTGCTTGTCTTTCTCATCTTGCCGCCTTGCGTTGATGAGATCCGCTTTCGCCCTCTGCCAGCCGGTAAGGTACTCCTGCCGGTCTATTTGAGAGTGTTTCAACTTTTCCTTGAGGTTTTTTATCAGTTCTTGGGGATCAGCTTCTTCCACTTCAATAGTGTCAAAGACTTCGTCGGTAGTATCGGTTTCTTTCTTTTTATTATCATCTCGCATCGTTACTGCATTATACCGAATGGTGAAAGATGAGCATATTGACATCATATCTCTAAATGGTAATTTGTAGTTCGTATGAATAAGCTCTTTGTAATCGTTTGGTTACTCCTTTGGCCGCCTGCGTGGATAGGGACTATGGTTCTCTTTAATCATTTTGTCGTCTCGCCTCTTGAGGTAACCCAACCCTCGCGGGAGATCATAACTTATTTCATGGCGGTTATTGGGATACTCACCTGTGCCGCAACGGTCGGTTTTTTAGCCAAGAATCAAAAGAAATCTTGATTTCTCCTCCTTTAAACCTCGCTTGCAAGAGCGTGGTTTTTCTTTTTGAAAAAGAAAAAGCCCCTACTAGCTAGGGGCCCAGAGGGCTGCAAACGTTCGAAGCTGTTCGTAGGTTCTTTTCATCTCCTTCAATGAATCGAGGGATTTCTCGTATGCATTGCCGAAGTGGGCAACTTCACTGAGAACGATCTCCTTGAAATTTTCATCACGCCTCCGAAGCGATTTCCAGAAATCTTCTTTAAGACGAGCATGCCGCAGGTGCTCGAGAAAAGAGTGCACGCGGTATGCTTTCCGTGCAATTTCAGCAAGTTCGTGGAAATCTTCGACGTCAACTTCGTGAAGATTAAATCTGTGCCGCCGGATAAGAAGGAGCGCTTCTTCGAGGTATTCTGCGGCATGCGCATTTCCACCCCGAAGGCTGAGAATATCCACAATGTGTCGAAGACGTTCACGGGCGACACCCCTTTCCCTCCTTTTCGCTTTTGCAATCTGCCGGAGAATGAGAGGGATAACGACACTTACGAGTAGAACAAGGAAGGTTTTCATAAATTTGGTCTGCATCTAATATACGGTATTGCCGTTTAAAATGCAAAAAATGAGGACATCCTCTTGTGAGGATGTCCTCCCAAAAGAACCTGCGGTTTTCAGGGCTTACTCAGAAACTGGGTACATTCGCCCTACTAGGTTCAGCACTTCCGAGTATGATGTAAAGACTATCTCTTGCTCCACTGGGGCGCTTTCCTCGCCTTTTTCAAGCCGAACTTGCGGCGCTCTTTCGCACGAGGATCGCGTTTCAAAAATCCAGCTACTTTAAGGGTCTTTCGGAAATCTATGTTGTGTATCAGGAGGGCTCTGGCGATAGCGTGTCTCATGGCCCCTGCTTGGGAAGAGATCCCGCCGCCTCGTATAACAGCATTTACTTTAAATTTGACTGGTGCTTCAGATTTTGCGATAGGGGCGTTGGCGGTTGCTCGGAGCGTCTGTGTCGGGAAATACACATGGAATTCTTTTCCATTCACGGTATACGAGGCAACGGCGCTTTCGGTGAGTCGTACGATGGCGGTAGCCGTTTTTCTCCTGCCCACAGCTTGGATATAGTTGGATGTTTTCGGTATCGGTGTCATCCCATTAGAAAGTTACTCTGATAATGCGTACGTTGTGTTTGTAGTATGTGACACTTCATAGTATTTTTTGTCTTTACAATTTATTTTCTAACGGGACAGGTGCTCATTCTTTTATAATAAGATGCTTGATCATCTTCGGTCGCAGTTTATTGATGGGAAGCATTCCATAGACCGCTTTTCTGAAAAGCTCCTTGTATCCTTTTTTTGATACGACTTGCGAGCCCGAGAGCACTTTTCGGCCGCCCGGATAGCCAGAATAATTCTGGTACGTTCCCATCCGTAGCTTTTTCTGGGAAATGTCTACCTTTGACGCGTTCAGAATGGTGACCGTGACTTCAGGTATCTCGTTTCTCGTGAAGGAGGTCAGATTTTTACCCATGATGAGCTTCGCAGCGTCGCTCGCTACTCTACCCAATTTCTTGTTTGTGGCATCAATGATGTGTTGCATGTCAGTTATACGAATTCTATGACTGATTCCTCGCTGCCATCTTTGCGCATTCCGGCCACTTTTGCAATACGGATGTAGCCTCCTCGACGATCCTTGTATTTAGGTCCGATTTCGGTGACAAGCTTTGTAGCGATGGCTGAACTTCCTGTTCTTGCTTGAAGCAAGCGACGAGATGCCAGTGTCGATATCTTTGCTCTTGTGACGAGTTTCTCCACAAAAGAACGCAGCTCCTTTGCTTTTGCCGTGGTTGTAGTTATCTTTCCGTGTACGATAAGGGAACGTGCAAGGGAACGCATCAGCGCGAGCCTCTGCCCCTTCTCTCGTCCAAATTTTCGGTTGGCGTTATGGTGACGCATCACGTTAGAAATTAAATAGTTTGTTGATATTTCTCTGTGTGGCCATGTTAGTCATGTGTATACTACTCACTTTTCCTTGTTTTACAACGGTCGTCTACGGACGACCTGTTTCTAACGGGATGCGTTATTCTTTAAGCGAAAGATTTATTGAAGCAAGAGCCTTTTTGATCTCCTGCACGCCTTTATTGCCCAAGCCCTCGACTTCGAGGATGTCTTCTTCCTTTTTCCTTACGAGGCCGCCTACCGTGCGGATATTGGCAGTAGTCAGCGCGTTGAGGGTTCTTGCAGACAGGTCTAGCGTCTCAATGCGGGTTTTCAGGACTTCAGGATCGATATCTCGCACAGATTTTTTCTCCTCCTCAAGTTTCATCTCGTCTTTTTTCGTCGTAATCTCCTCTACCACCTCTTCCTCCTTGAAACCGACGATGGCTTTGAGTTGATTGATCATCGTCTCGATGGAGAGCGTAAGCGCTTCTCGGGGCGAGATAGTCCCATCTGTTTCAATTGAGATCTTGATGCGATTAAAATCGGTTCGGTTTCCGACACGCATGTTCTCGACTTCATAATTTACGCGTCGAACTGGCGAGAAGATAGCGTCAAGCGTGATGCTTCCTATCTCAACGCGATCCCGCTGGATAAGCTCTTTGGGAACATAGCCAAGACCCTTTTCAACCTTCATTTCTATAGAAATCTCCTTTCCTTTTCCGTTAAGCGAAGCGATGTGCAGCTCGGGGTTGAGGATCTTGATCTGGCCTGGTACCTCTATATCGCTCGCTTTAAGTTCAGACGGTCCCTTTGCAGAGAGCGAGAGTGTCTGGGGCTCGTCCGAAAGCGCCTGGAGGCGCACCTTTTTGAGATTAAGAATGATAGTGATGACATCCTCCTTCACCCCCTCTAAGGTCGAGTATTCATGACTGACACCGTCGATCTTTATGGAGGTTATCGCGGCACCGGGAAGCGATGAGAGGATGATGCGGCGAAGCGAATTCCCGAGGGTGTGACCGTAGCCGGGGTAGAGGTTATCTATTTCATAGACACCAACGAAATCGTCTTCTTTGACGACTCGAGGTTTTGAGGGAAGCATGATGCTATAGTCAGCCATAGTGTGTGTATTAAAAAATTAATAACTATTATCTCTTGTAGAACTCAAGCACGGTATTAAAATCAAGGCCTGTTCCCGCTTCAAGCTTGGGAGAGCCTTTTACCACTCCTTCCTTCTTTTCGGCATCAAGCGAGAGCCATGCAGGAGGATTGAAATCCTTCAACTTCTCAGAAAGTCCAAGGAACACTTTCTTTGTTTGGCTTTCCGGTCGTATACTTACGCGATCTCCGATTTTGAGCGGATGCGAAGGGATATCGACACGATGTCCATTCACGCAACAATGGCCGTGGGTTACCAGCTGACGCACGGCAAGACGCGTTGGGCCGAATCCTAAGCGATAGGCAACGCTGTCAAGACGGGTCTCTAGAGTCTCGTAGAGCTTGTCGTCTTGCTTGATACCTCTTTTGGTCAATACATTACTCACGTAGCGTTTCAACTGACGCTCATTGACGAGGTAGGTGTAGCGGATCTTCTGTTTTTCAGTAAGCTGTTTGCCGAAATCGGTGAAGGTGCGAGGGTGCTTCCTTCCTTTTTCACCGCGTCGTCCAAGTGAAAGGGCGAACTTTTGGGTCTGTGTTTTTTCGAACACCGGGATTCCTAGACGTCGTGCTATTTTGTACTTTGATTTGATTAACATGCTATTGAAAACTTGTGGCTACACTCTGCGAGGTCTTGGCGGCCGCGGGCCGTTATGGGGTACCGGCGTCATATCTTTGATAGTGCTGATGCCGATGCCTCGTGAGATAAATCCCCGGATGGAAGATTCTCGCCCGGAACCGATGCCACGGACGATGACCTGGACTTCTTTTACACCCATGGTTTGTGCTCGATCGCCTACCGTTTCTCCCACTTTAGCGGCAGCAAAGGGAGTCCCTTTTCGTGCGCCACTGAAGCCGAGATTGCCGCTTGAGGCCCACGTGAGCACATTTCCTTTAGGATCGGAAAGGGTCAGGCGGGTGTTGTTGTAGGAAGAATCAACGTGAAGCACGGCGCTTTCGATATGACGTTTAGGCGATTTCGATGAAGCACCTCCCGCTCCTCTCGAACCTCCCTCTTGTGTTGCCAACCTTTTCTTACCCATTGTGTATTCGTTATATTATTTTTTATCCAACTTCCTTCGTCCGGTACCCATCGTCTTTCTGATATTACCCCGTCGTGTCCGTGAATTGGTCTTAGTCCGCTGTCCTCGAGAAGGAAGGCCGCGCGCATGTCTGCTTCCTCGGTAGGCTTTGATATCCTTTAAACGTTTTATGTTGGTAGCCATCAACCTTTTTAGGTCGCCTTCTATCTTGAAACCTTCCTCGATGATTTTCCTGATCTTGTTTTCTTCAGCATCGGAGAGGTCTTTAGGTTTTTTAGCAAAATCGATTTCGGCTTTTCTAAGCACATGCTGAGCCCGAGATCGCCCGATACCATAAATCGTCGTAAGTGCGATCTCGATTCTCTTTTGGTCAGGTAATGTGATTCCAAGGATTCTCATAATGCGTGCGGGTTACCCTTGTCGTTGTTTATGGCGGACATCGGATTTACAAAGAATATATAAGTGACCTTTTCTTCGGATCACCTTGCAGTCCTTGCATATTTTTTTAACTGAAGCTTTTACACGCATGAAGGCGCTTGTGGTATGGGATACTAAAGAAAGAATTTATGTTCTTTTGACGATCCTTCCCTTTCCACCATAAGGGTCTATTTCAACTAACACGGTATCACCGACTAGAACTTTTATACGATGAAGCCGCATCCTACCAGAAAGGTAAGCCATAAGCTCCTGTTCTTCCGATACCTTTACTCGGAATAACGTATTAGGCATCGCTTCAACAACGACGCCTGACACGGTGTCTTTTTCGGCTCCCTTTACCATCACTTGTGGTCAAAATGCATACTAGCAGATATAAGCCTTATTAGTCAAGCTTTATTTGGATAACTATCTTTTTTGGGTTTGAAGGAAACTTGCTCAACCATGAGGGTTTCACCACCACTTCCGCAGTTTCAATGGCAGGATAAGAGCGCATAATAGAGTCAGTTTCTCTCTTTGATTTACCAGCTAACTTGGCTTTAAATTCTTCTTTGTCAAATTGCCAGACCAGATGCACGTTTCCTTTTGCCGAAAATACAAGAGGGTTTTCTTCAAAAGGGTCGTTGCCGTTCGTGACCCTCGGTGAGACTTCAACGGCCGAGAGGTTTTCGATTAGAATTGGTTCACCTTTGAAATCGCTAAGCGAGCGTTTGGCGACCGCCTGACTCAAGGCCGCAGTATCAAAGGCCACAGTGGTTCCAACAGCGGTTACCGTGATTTTGACCCCTTGGCCGGAGGGATTGTCTTCTGAAACCGTTGAGAAAGAGGTTGTGTAGAGACTTTGAAAGGTCGTATAGCCTTGAGGTAGTGACGCCACTAAATTGTTCCAAAGAGTTTCGCTTATACTTGCTTGCAGACGTTTCTCTGTTGTGTCTCGTACGACATCATCAACAACGCGCGCGATACCGGAGAATCCTCCAAGTATATCAGTTTTTTGGCGCGCGAAGAAAGACTCATATCGGGGGGAACCCTTAAACCCAGGAATCGTGAAATCTCCTTTCAGTTCTGTCATGGTGAGATTGTATTCTGGTCCCGCGACATCTGCGTAGACCGTAACCGCGACACTGCCCGGGACTTTTTTTCCTCCTTCCACTTTCTGGCCAGGCACGACGACCGAGCTGTCTATCTTGTAAATATGCCCGTTGGCCGCCTCGAAGCGGGTGTTTTTGATGAGTCGCTGTGATTCACTAGAGAAATTATTGAATATCACGATTTGTCCCGAAGCTTTTCGATTCACTGTCTCCTCTTTATTGGTCGTTATCACCTCAAAAGCCGTAGAGGTAGAGGTGACCACGGTGCTAGGAAGATTGCCAAGCACTGACTTCCCCGACTGAAGGACTGTATCCACCGATGTCGTCATTTGTTTGGGTGTGACCGTTACAGTGGCGCTAGCGAACAACCATGTTGCCGCAAGCACCACTCCTGCAAAGAAAAGGAGTAACAAAACACTCACAAGTATGCGAAAGAAGGAACCCTTTTGCCGGGCTCGTCTCCTGGGAAGAGACGCCTCGTCTTCTTCTTTTCTTTCCACAGCTTCGATCTTTCGGTTGCCAGGAATAGGAATATGGCGTATAGATCTTTTCCCCGCGGGGATAACATCTTGTAGAATTTTCTTTACCATAACGTTAGGCGCAGTATACCACGTTTCTCTTGCATATCCTAGGTACCGCGGTGTACAAGGATCCATGCTATGAGCAAAAGATCTTCAGCTCCAGCAGAAACATGCTCGGTTACCTCGATATTCTGAATTTGCTTTTTACTCAGCACCTGTATCTGAAAATCGACGTTTGTCGTATTGCCCGATTCTGTTAAGGTTGCAAGAACCATTTCGTCGATTTCCCCTGAAGGTACTACGTAAAGCGTTTTAGGCAATACCAACAGATCGCTCATGTTTTGTTTTGCTTTAACTGCATCAAAGTACCAGTTTTGAGCCGCTTCCTGCAACGCTTTCTTGAGACGACTTTGACTCGTTCCGTGAAGCTTGTCTTCTCTGGCAAGCGCGGCGTATGACATCATAACCGTTCTAGAAGAAGAAAGGCTTTTTGCCAATCCTGACTCGATGTGTTTTGCGCCATTTGAGAGAAGGAGCTGCTTGCTCATATCGTGTGTTCCCACATACATGAACACGGAAAAGTCCTGGAAAAGCAAGGCGCAGAAAAAACGATCAGGCATTTTCTCAAGATCTCTGAGCGCGGTGATGGTTTCTGATACCGATACCTTGTGGAAGAGCGTCGCCTTTCTGAATATCGAGTGACATGCGTCCGTCACTACAAGAAGAAGCATTTCGGGGATTGTCACGATGGATATGAGCGCGGAAAAATCCCGGAATTCTTTTGAGAACACGTCATGTACGGGATACCCGTCTATGGTAAGCTCTGTCAACGCTCTTTCTATAACCGCTTGTTTCGGGAATGGCACCGTTTCTTTTTTAACATTTTCACGCATGCGTAGAATCGCCCGCTGCTCGCCTTCTTTAAGCAGCGTCTGGAGCGTTTCTTGACTTACCGCCGCTTTAGTTTTTTTGTTCTCTAGGTAGATGCGCTCCGTGCTTGTCTGTGCGATGGAGGGCGCATAGAGCACATAGATCTCGCTCGGGGTCACCGCATAATTCTTCTTCAGCATCACCCTCTCAAATTCATGGAGTAGTTGGTACGCGGCGGAAGCAATGGAGGTCGCAACACGTTTATCGAACGAATATCCGGGTGCCGTATAGCGTGGAAGCGGTTTCTTCTCAGAAAAGAATATCCGTACCCGAGAGACTGCAAGATATTCAAAAACCATCAAGCGGACGTTGCTTAACTCAACGAATATCACTGCACCGAACTCTCGTTTATGCGAGCGGGAAAAAGAGAATACCATAGCTATAGTATATGAGAGATAACTCATCTCTCCAAGACTGCCTTTATGCGACGGACTCCTCGTGAGACACTTTCCTCTTTTGTTATCCTAAAGGTGCCTTCGAGCTCTTGGGTGTTAGAAACATGAGGTCCGCCGCAGATCTCCTGACTAAAGAATCCTTTTTCAGGATAACCTATCCGATAGACCGTAACCGTATCAGGATATCGTTCACCAAAGACACCTACCACACCCCGCTTCTGTGCCTCTGTTAAAGGTATAGTGATGTTAGTTACGGGTAGTTGCTCAGCGATTTTTGCGTTGACGATGCTCTCCACCTCCTTTATCTGTTCTGGTGTCATCTTAGAATCATTGGGAAAATCAAAACGGAGCCGCTCTGACGTAATATTACTGCCTTTCTGATATACATGACCTCCTAGAACCTGTCGCAATGCCTGATTGAGGAGATGCGTTGCGGTGTGGTAACGAACCGAAATAGTACTGGCATCCGCAAGTCCTCCTTTAAATTTCTTTTCAGAACCAGCTCGAGACGTTTCTTGATGCCTCTTTAATTCTTCCTTAAATTCTCTATCGAACTCTTCTTTATTAACCAGTAAACCTCGACGGACTAATTCTTCTTGGATCATTTCAAAAGGAAATCCAAAACTTTGAAAAATATAAAAAGCTCTTTTTGCATCAACTCTGTTTGCGATAGGCATTTTCCCATCAGGACCGATCCTGTCAAAACCACCCTTCATCTCTAATTTCTCAATCTCGAGTAAACCTCTATCAAGAGTCTTTAAAAATTTCTCCGCTTCTACCACAAGTGTCTGCCGTATATTTTCTAGATTGGAATCAATCTCAGCATAAAAATCCTTGTAGCTGTCCGCCAAGAGATCGACAATGTTGCCGAGCCATTCTGTCCCAGAGAGACCTAGGTGTTTGGCATTGAGAAGAGCTCGGCGCAGGAGACGACGTAGAATGTAGCCACGCTCTTTGTTGCTCGGCTTCACGCCATCAGCAGAAATGAATACAGCGGCGCGCAGGTGGTCAGCGATGATGCGGAATGCGCGAGTCTGCTTTTCATCGGAGCCGTATGTTTTTCCTGAAAGTTTTTCAAGTAAACGAACGGTTTCACCCAAGACAGACACCTTGAAGATATCAACCGAATCCGCGAGTGCCGCAGTTATACGCTCTAATCCTCCTCCGAAGTCCACATTCCTTTGGGGTAATTGTTTGAATGACCCGTTTTTTGATTTAATATACTCCATGAAGACACTGTTCCCTATCTCCATGTAGTGTCCGCAATCGCAATTTACATGGCACTGTTCTCCAAATCGAGTATCATGTTTGATGTCTCTAAATTCATAGAATACCTCCGAGTCCGGACCTCCGGGCTCGCCTGCAGGCATATTTTCCGGTGCGCCAGCCCGCGACCACCAATTCTTCAGAGCGTTGTAATAAAAAATTCTTCCTCCGTGAGTGCCTTTTTTTGCTCCTTCTTCTACGCTACCGATGAAAACGTCTTCTGCGTCAACCCCCTTCTGTTTGAAGAGTTCTTTCCAAATTGAAACCGATTCCGTGTCTTTGGGCAGGTTTAATTTCTCATCCCCAGCGAATACGGTAACGAAGAGATGCTCAGGTTTAAGACCTAAGTCTTCTGTTAAAAATCCAAAGAACCAAGGTAACTGTTCACTCTTGAAATAGTCACCAAGGGACCAGTTGCCGAGCATCTCAAAAAAGGTGGTGTGTCGGTTATCTCCTACCTCGTCCATATCCTCCGCGCGGAAGCATTTCTGCGAATTGACGATGCGTTTTCCTTCCGGGTGTGGGTTCCCCAGGAGATAAGGTAAAATCGGCTGCATGCCTGCTCCCGTAAAAAGCGTTGATGGGTCATTTTCAGGCACAAGCGAAGAGGACGGGATGATGGTATGCCCCTGCCGCTCAAAAAACTTCAAGTACCTATTCCGTATCTGGTCTAAGTCCATAGGCATAATTATACATAAATATTAGCCATCAGTAAGTGATTCTGCTCGATTCAATTATTGAATCAGTAAAACTATAATGATATTATTTCGATATATCGAAATAATCAGATGCAGGCAATCAGCTTCTTGTAGAGGGAAAATAGTCTAACAGTTGGGAAAAAGAAAAAAACCCCAAGGCACAAAGGTACCAAGGGTTTTTGAGAGAAAGAAAACAAAGTGGTCAAGGCACCAAGAGCTCTGCGGGGAACGCACAGTCGTCGAGCCCCCCCCGCTCACAAACGTCTCCAGAAAGGTTCGACCTTTGGAGAAGTTAGCTTTTGGGTCTATTTTCCACTATTGCACCTTCCGCTTTCAACAATGACATCTTCCTTCGGATTCCACGGTTATAGTTCCCTATTTGACCGTCAGACCGTATAACACGATGACAAGGGATTTTCGGATCGTAATTCTTGCTTAAAATAGTTCCGACGGCGCGAAATGCTTTTGAAGAACCTGCATCGGCAGCGACTTCTTTATAGGTGAGAGTCTCCCCTCTTCTTATCTTTGAAACAACAGAGAGCACGCGGCTTTTAAAAGAGACTCGGGTTTTCTTTTGATGCATCGCTCGTAGATTTTGCCTTCACAACGTTTTTTACTTTTTTCTGGACGGTTGGTTTATGTATTGACCTAAAAGCCTTTCCTGCCGATTTTCGATACGAACAGAAATCGCATGGACCACCACCGAATGAGGTACCTGCTGGAGGTATCGCATCGCTCTGAAGAGTGCTGTGCATTTTCATCAGTGTCGGCTCTACCCATTCGTCAGATCCCGTGTGCGATATCAAAACCACATCAAATTCCAGTCTAGCGTCAAACGCCTTAGCATCAGAGCGGCCGTTGACATACACGAAATATGCCGCAGGCGAGACTTTGAATCCATTTTGTCTAAAAAGCCACTGATAGATTTCAACCTGTCTCTTGTACGAGTCGTACAAATCGTCGTTAGTAGAAGGACCTTCTTTTTTAGCAGTTGCTTTGTAATCAACAATGACGAATTCCCCATTGGGGTTAACCCATACGTCATCTATACCTCCCCGAATAATGAGATTGGTTGGCTTGTGATGATACTGAATACCTCGCCGCAAGGCATCCCGCCACTCTTCCATCCTATCGTCTCTTAGGGGCACTGCATCGACGCCATATTGTTTTGCGAGGGGGTGTTGGGAGCCATTAGCTCGGTGAGCGTCAAATTCTCTTTTAAGGAGCTCGTCGACGGCATTATTGAGCGTGAACGAAGGGCCGCTAGGTCTCTTCACGCCAAGTTTCACATCCAGATAAAAACAACGAGGGCACTCGACAAAGAGATCAATCTTAGATCGACTCACCCTAAACGGCTCCGAGCTTTTAGGATCGTAGGTTCTGCTCTTCCATGCACTTGCTCTTTTTTCCATAGGTCCATTATAACAAAACTTCGCCCCATGGTTAGGACGAGGTTTTGTGCTAGGGTCTGATGCCTTTTATTCCGAGGCGTTTGACGCAGTAGCTGTGAATTTTATCATGATGGGGTTTCCCTCATCATCTGGTATCGGAAGATCGTTCTTAGGATTAAATGCTCTATCATCATTGTCAGTATGGAGCATGGCGTAATAATTCTTTCCTGCGATGGTTCCCCGAAGCAATTCAACTTTACCTTGTGTCCACGTCCCGGCATCAAAGAGCTGGGCACCCAGAATCCTCCCGGGAGTAGCGCTGTCCTCTTCATGGATCACTGCCCATCCTGAGTCCTTGAACGAGACCCTCTCCAGGGTGACGGAAACACCCTCGCTTTGATCTTTCACGACGACAGTGTTCATCAAAACATCAGCCTGCACTTCAGAGGAAGCGGTATCAGGCGTTTTTTCACTTCCGGGCGCAACGGTTTTGTTCGTACTGATAAGCCAAGAGAGACCGAAACCTAAGATAAAAGAGAGCGTCGCGATGATGATAGTCTTTTGATTGTTGTCTTGTTGCATGTGCGTACATTTACTGAAACTCACAGACCACAGAGCTCTTGTGCTTCTGCCGCTATGAGGCTTGCTCTCTCCTGACTGATTCCCAGAGTCGTCAAGCTGGAGTTCGCATTGATAACTTGCCTACAAAGTACCATACCGTTGTTAAAAAGCAACTCCCGTTCAACTGGAGAAATCACTGGGATGCAGGTAATGGGGTGCAATTTGGCATCCTCGATCATATCTCTAATGCTCCCTCTTGCAGGATAATTCCACCCTACCATCCGTAAGCCCGCACACTCTCCGTATCTAATAGCGTTTTCAGTGAATTTCGTGTTGGTCATGAGCCAGCCCTCGTCGAGAAGACGTGGTTTGCCGTAGTTGTAGGTATTTTCCGCTAGATCATCAAAACGCGCCTTGACATAGAGGGCTACCTTGAGATCGCTCTTCTCGCCGAGGCGGTTGTGGAACTTCGCTTCGACCATCATGAGCTTCTCTTCGTTGAATACCGCTAGATCGATTTCATGCGATACGCATCGCCCCAAGACGATTTGGTTCAGGGCGACTTCGTAACCGCGGCTCTTGAATATCTCACCAAGATATTTCTCGAATGGGAATCCTGTCGGACCAAGCTCGATCAAAGCGCGTCGCAAACTGTAGCGCCTTAACGCTCGAGGATTCTTCATATCTTTCAGCACCGAGAATGCATGGCGATAGATGTGATCCGTGCTCATCCCATCCTCCAACTCATCGGTAACATGAGCTACAACACGATCGATCTCTGCTGGCTTCGCGAGAGCTCTCCCAAGCGACTCCCGCAACTTATTTTCATTGAAAAGCTCACGTTCCCCGCTCGCTTTGATGATATAGACGTCTTTGCTCATATAGTAATTATACGACAAAGCTCTCCATCACGCCTCCTCCGAGACATGCTTCCCCATCATAGAGAACGAGCGATTGGCCTGCCGCAGGTGCTTCAGGAGATTTCAAGAATTCCACGGTGTCCGTGTTTTTAATACGGCACTTATAGCGTGTGCCGTGATAGCGGATCTGTGCCTCACAGGTTTTATCGGTATTGGGCGCAATTGCTAAAATCCAATTGATTGATGATAGACGTACGGATTCATACGATATATCGTATGAAGTCCCCCTTGCTCCAACCGTTATAGTATTTGCTGGAATATCTTTACGTAAAATATAGAGTGGTTTGTCGCTAGGAGTTTTCTTGGTAATCGTAAAACCATGACGTTCACCTAGGGTTAAAAAATACGCACCATCGTGGTAGCCTATAATCTCACCGATCTCATCACGCACATCCCCTCTCTTTTGCGGGACATAGCGCGACAAGAATTCTTTTATATCTACGTGGCCGACGAAACAAAGACCTTGGCTATCTTTTTTATGTGCGGTCGGGAGACCGAATTTTTTTGCCAGTTTTCGTACAACTTCTTTTTTCAATCCTCCTACGGGGAAAAGCGTCTTAGCTAAATGCTTCTGGGTAAGCGTCCACAAAAAATAACTCTGATCCTTAGCGGTATCCACCGCAGTAAAAAGTTTGTAATGTTCATAAGGTTTATAAAGCTTGGAATCCCTTTCTTTAAAAACTTTATAACTTTCTACTTTACTAACTTGCATTGCGCCAGGCGCAATGCGTGCGTAATGCCCCGTTGCAACAAAATCCGCACCCTGCTCGATTGCCCAGTCGAAAAATCTCCCGAATTTCACTGTTTTATTGCACATAACATCCGGATTAGGCGTTCTTCCCAGTGCATATTCAGCAATCATATAGTCAACCACTTCTTTCTTATATTCCTCAGTCAGATCAATCTCCTTAAATGGTATATCAAGGTGTGCACAGACGCGCATGGCATCCAACCTGTCTTCCTTCATGGAACACTCTGTCCACTCTGGCTGCCAGATTTTTATAAAGACGCCAGTAACGTTGTATCCTTGCTGTTTAAGCAATGCGGCAGAAACAGAGCTATCCACTCCGCCCGACAGACCAACAAAGACTTTTCCTTTAGACACTTGACGTAACATGATATATATGCTAGCATATATTCTAGCAACCTTCAACTGAAAGGAAAAAAAAGAAAACGTCAGAAATTGTTCTTTGCATCTCAGCACTCCTTGTTGTGTTCGTTGGTTTCTTCTCTATGAACATTGGACTGAATTCCTTACCAAGCGAACTTCGATGGCCAGTTACCGGAGCGGTCGGCGGTCTAGGCTTAATGTTCATTGGCTACATAATGCTAAAGTAGAT
>Ga0209542_10006635_pt1 | contig 22454 bp, 19 predicted proteins | sample RifCSPhighO2_01_FD_184028 | JGI IMG/M metagenome (GOLD analysis project Ga0209542, IMG submission 184028) | Soil microbial communities from Rifle, Colorado - Rifle CSP2_plank highO2_0.1 (SPAdes) (version 2) | ecosystem: Environmental > Terrestrial > Deep subsurface > Rock core/Sediment ... | reverse complement strand
GAAGCCGTGCTGAAGATTCCGGACCTGATTGGGCTGGAGCAGAAGCTGGCGGATGCCGGGTTGATCTGATTGACGCTAAACAAAAAAGCCCGCGTTAGCGGGCTTTTTTATGATGTTAAGTAGCGCTTAGAAATCGCCCCACAACTGCTGCGCCACGCTTAACGCCACCACCGGCGCAGTCTCCGTGCGAAGCACGCGCGGGCCGAGACGGGCGGCGTGGAAGCCCTGGGTCTTGGCCAAGGCAACTTCGCTGTCGTTCAGACCGCCTTCCGGACCGATCAGAAAGGCCAGCGACTTAGGCTGCGGATGGCTGGCCCACGGCTCAGCGACCGGGTGCAGCACCAACTTGAGTTCGGCAGTTACCTGCCCCAGCCAGTCATTCAGGCTGATGGGCGGATGAATGATCGGCAGCACCGAGCGACCGCATTGCTCGCAGGCGCTGATCGCCACTTGGCGCCAGTGCGCCATGCGCTTGTCGGCGCGTTCATCCTTGAGGCGCACTTCGCAGCGCTCGCTGACGATCAGGCTGATTTCATTGGCGCCCAGTTCGGTGGCTTTCTGAATCGCCCAATCCATGCGTTCGCCGCGCGACAGACCTTGGCCCAAATGAATATGCAGCGGTGATTCTGCCTGGCCGGCAAAGGCTTCGCGCAACTCGACGCGCACGCTTTTCTTGCCCACCTCAATCAGCTCGCCCCGGTATTCCTGGCCGCTGCCATCGAACAATTGCACCGCATCGCCCACGGTATGCCGCAGTACGCGGCCGATATAGTGGGCCTGGGATTCGGGCAGCTCGTGTTGGCCGATGGAGAGGGGGGCATCGATAAAGAAACGAGAAAGGCGCATGGATTGATCGCTGCAGCGGCACAGTTGAGGCGGCAAGCTTAACGCCTCAGGCGTGCCGCATACAGCCGGCTGAGGGTGAATGCCTTAGCCCGGATCGCGAAAGCCGGGGTAGTTGGCATTACCTTGCGCCACGCTGACCGAGGTACGGGTGGCGATATCGATGCCTTCGCTGGCCACCTCGGCAAGGAAGTCGATCTGCTCAGGGGTGATGACATAAGGCGGCAGGAAATACACCACGCTGCCCAGTGGCCTAAGCAGCGCGCCGCGCTCCAACGCGTGCTGGAATACCTTTAGGCCGCGGCGTTCCTGCCAGGGGTAGGCGGTTTTGCTGGCTTTATCTTGGACCATCTCGATGGCCAGGGCCATGCCGGTCTGACGTACTTCGGCGACATGCGGGTGGTCGGCCAGGTGTGCGGTGGCGCTGGCCATCCGCGCGGCCAGGGCTTTGTTGGCCTCGATCACATTGTCCTGCTCGAAGATATCCAGGGTCGCCAGGGCCGCCGCGCAGGCCAGCGGGTTGCCGGTGTAGCTGTGTGAGTGGAGGAAGGCGCGCAGGGTCGAGTAGTCGTCGTAGAAGGCCTGATACACCGCGTCGGTGGTCAGGCAGGCGGCCAGCGGTAGATAGCCGCCGGTGAGTGCTTTGGACAGGCAGAGGAAATCTGGGCGGATGCCGGCCTGTTCGCAGGCGAACATCGTCCCGGTGCGGCCGAAGCCAACGGCAATCTCGTCATGAATCAGGTGCACGCCATAGCGGTCGCAAGCTTCGCGCAGCAGCTTGAGGTAGATCGGGTGGTACATGCGCATGCCGCCGGCACCCTGGATCAGGGGCTCGACAATCACCGCCGCGACTTCATGGCCATGCTCGGCCAAGGTCTGCTCCATTGCGGTGAACATCGTGCGTGAATGTTCTTCCCAGCTCATGCCCTCGGGGCGGTGATAGCAATCCGGGCTGGGCACCTTGATTGTGTCGAGCAGCAGCGCTTTGTAGGTATCGGTAAACAGCGCCACATCGCCCACCGACATCGCCGCGATGGTTTCGCCGTGGTAACTGTTGGAGAGGGTGACGAAGCGCTTCTTCGCCGGTTTGCCAACGTTGAGCCAGTAGTGAAAGCTCATTTTCAGCGCTACTTCGATGCAGGACGAGCCGTTGTCGGCGTAGAACACTCGGTCCAGGCCGGCAGGTGTCATTTTGACCAGGCGTTCGGACAATTCGATCACCGGCTGATGGCTGAAGCCGGCGAGAATCACATGCTCCAGCTGATCGACCTGATCCTTGATGCGCTGATTGATCCGCGGGTTGGCGTGGCCAAACACGTTGACCCACCAGGAGCTGACCGCGTCGATGTAGCGCTTGCCATCGAAGTCCTCGAGCCACACGCCTTCGCCACGTTTGATCGGTATCAGCGGCAGCTGTTCGTGGTCCTTCATTTGCGTGCAAGGGTGCCAGAGCACCTTCAGGTCACGCTGCATCCACTGGTCATTCAGGCTCATCGCTTTACTTCTTCCTCGGCTCACACTCATCTGCACCCAGCCTATCAGAAGCATTGCAGTGGATGGACGGCACAACCTTAAACGAAGACTCGGGTCGCCCGCTGGTCCGCTCTATTCTGCATTCTGTAGCCCGTGCGCTGAACTTTGCAGTGTGCCGCTAGACTAACCGTGCTGAGTTAAAGCATTAGGGCTACGCATCGTATTTCCCGATATTTCAAAGCGAAAAATTCCGCTTTTAGTCGATAGGTTTGTTGCTAGTCTTGCTCCACTCGCGGTTCTAGTCCTTCTCTCCGGAAAGTGTGTAATGCAATGGCGCAATAGTTCTTCTCACTACGGGTTGGTCAGCATCTTTATGCACTGGCTGGTCGCCGTGGTGGTCTTCGGTCTGTTTGGCCTGGGTTACTGGATGGTCGGGCTGGATTACTACAGCAGCTGGCGTCAGACGGCTCCGGACCTGCACAAGAGCATCGGCCTGGTGCTGTTTGCCGTGATGCTGGCGCGAGTGCTGTGGCGCTGGTTCAGTCCGCCGCCTGCGAGTCTGCCTAACCATGGGCGGATGACGCGTATGGCCAGCAAGCTGGGCCACAGCTTTCTCTATCTGGGGCTGTTTGTGCTGATGATTTCCGGCTACCTGATTTCCACGGCAGACGGTCGTGGCATTCCGGTATTCGGTCTGTTTGAAGTGCCAGCCAGTTTGACCAGCATTCCTGATCAGGAAGATGTCGCCGGGTTGGTGCATGAGTATCTGGCGTGGACGCTGGTGATTTTTGCGGGCGTTCATGCGCTTGCAGCGTTTAAACACCACTTTATTGATCGTGACCGTACGCTCACGCGGATGTTCGGTCGCTAGTTGCGTTTGCTGTTTCCGGGGCTGGACTGGCCCCATCTCACACTCACAAGGAGCATGCCCATGTTGAAGAAAACCCTCGTAGCCCTGGCACTGGGTGGCGCATTGATCGGCGCTGGTCAGGCGATGGCGGCCGATTACGCCATCGACAAGCAAGGCCAACACGCCTTCGTCAATTTCAAGATCAGCCACTTGGGTTACAGCTGGCTGTACGGCACGTTCAAAGACTTCGACGGCAGCTTCAGCTTTGACGCTGCCAAGCCGCAGGACAGCAAGGTCAATGTCACCCTGAACACCACCAGCGTCGACACCAACCACGCTGAGCGTGACAAGCACATCCGCAGCGGTGACTTCCTCAACGTCAGCAAGCACCCAACCGCGACCTTCGCGTCAACCTCGGTCAAATCCACCGGTGAAGGCACTGCCGACATTACTGGTGACCTCACCCTCAACGGCGTGACCAAGCCGGTGGTGATTGCCGCCAAGTTCATCGGCGAAGGCAAGGACCCATGGGGCGGCTACCGTGCTGGCTTCGAAGGCAGCACCAAACTGAAGCTGAAAGACTTCGATATCCAGAAAGACCTCGGCCCGGCGTCTCAGGACGTTGAGCTGATCATCTCGGTGGAAGGCGTGCGCAAGTAAGCCTGCCAGGCGGGGCATAACCCGCCTGAGATTAGACCTGCCAACAAAAACGCCGCCCATTGGGCGGCGTTTTTGTGTGCGGCTGGCGGACTATGACTCTTCGCGGTTGCGTGTCAGCAGGGCCGGCTTTTCGCCACGCGGACGTGCGCTCGCCAATTCGTCGAGCTGCTCCGGCGTCGGGAAACGGTCCAGGCGCGAGCCTTTGTGCACAATCACCGGTTGCTTGTCACGCGGGCTTTTCACCGCTGCTTCCTGGCGTGGCAACTCATCGCGGTTCAGCGATGTGGTGCGGGTGTCGCGCGGCGGACGTGCACGGCCGGAACCATTACGGCCCTGACCGCCTTGGCCACCAGAGCCTGTGCCCTGACGACGGCCTTGACCGCCAGCATTGGCACCACCGCCATTGCTACGCGGCGTTTTGGCTGGGCGAGCACCTAGACCAACGCCATTGCTGGCGCTCGGGCCGCTTGGCGCTGCAGGCGCACCGGGCCGACGGCCACGGTTCTGCTGCTTGTTCTGGTTTGGGCTTACATAGTCGGCACGGTTGCCGAAATTATCGATTTCATCGTCGCGGAACTCGTCCGGGGCGCGGTCCGGAGGGAGTGCGGGTACGGCTGGTGCGGCGGCGCGGCTTGATGATGCGCCACGCGGCTGTTGGCTGCGGCCGCCCTGTGGCTTGCTACGGTTGTTGTCGCGACCGCTGTCCTTACCCTTGTCCTTGCGGCCACCGCCATGGCGCTCGCCTTCTGGCTTGGCGCCGCGTGGTTGACGTGGCTTCTGCGGCTCGCGCACTTCCGGACGCTCAGCCTCAACGGTACTGGCATCAAAACCCAGCAGATCGCCGTCACCGATCTTCTGCTTGGTCATGCGCTCAATGCCCTTGAGCAGCTTCTCTTCATCCGGTGCTACGAGGGAGATCGCCTCACCGCTGCGCCCGGCACGGCCGGTACGGCCGATGCGGTGTACGTAATCTTCTTCGATATTCGGCAGCTCGAAGTTGACCACGTGCGGCAGTTGATCGATATCCAGGCCGCGGGCGGCGATATCAGTGGCTACCAGAATGCGTACTTTGCCGGCCTTGAAGTCAGCCAGGGCTTTGGTGCGGGCGTTCTGGCTCTTGTTACCGTGGATCGCCACAGCCGGCAGGCCGTGTTTATCCAGGTACTCGGCCAGGCGGTTGGCGCCGTGCTTGGTGCGGGTGAAAACCAGTACCTGTTCCCAGGCGCCGGCGGTGATCAGGTGGGCGAGCAGGGCGCGCTTGTGGCTGGCCTGAACGCGGAATACACGCTGCTCGATGCGCTCGACCGTGGTGTTCGGCGGCGTGACCTCAATGCGCTCCGGGTTGTGCAGCAACTTGCCGGCCAGATCCGTGATGTCTTTCGAGAAGGTCGCCGAGAACAGCAGGTTCTGGCGCTTGGCCGGCAGCTTGGCGAGGACCTTCTTCACATCATGGATAAAGCCCATGTCGAGCATGCGGTCGGCTTCGTCGAGGACGAGGATTTCCACGTGCGAGAGGTCGATGGCGCGCTGGTTGGCCAGGTCGAGCAGGCGACCGGGGCAGGCCACCAGGACGTCGACGCCCTTGGCCAGGGCCTGGACCTGCGGGTTCATACCAACGCCGCCAAAGATGCAGGCGCTGACGAATTTCAAATCGCGGGCATACAGCTTGAAGCTGTCATGCACCTGGGCGGCCAGTTCGCGGGTCGGTGTCAGTACCAGGACGCGCGGCTGCTTTGGGCCGTGACGCTGTTCGCGATCCGGGTGACCGTTGGGGAACAGTCGCTCAAGGATCGGCAGGGCAAAACCGCCTGTCTTACCTGTACCCGTCTGGGCTGCAACCATCAGGTCGCGGCCTTGCAACGCGGCGGGGATGGCCCGCTGTTGCACCGGAGTGGGTTGGGTGTAGCCGGCGGATTCGACCGCACGGACTAAAGCCTCGGAGAGACCGAGGGAGGCAAAGGACATGTGTAATCCTGTCTAGTGAGGGCGCAGCCCTATGGGGTGTATTGCCTGGCTTGAATCACGCTTGGGTGGCGTAATCCCGTCCGGTACTACTGGCCTCTGGGGGCTAGCATCCGGGCGCAAGCCTGGCGGGAAGGCCCGAGTATAACAGAGCCGCTAGTTAGCGCGAGCGTCGGTCTGCTCGGCGGTCTGAGACGGTACTTCTTGGTGATAACGCCGCAGTATTGCTGCGTACTCGGGGCTGCTTTTGAGGCGTCGCAATTCGCTCTCGAAGCGAGGCACCAGTGCTGCCACGGCAGGCCGTTTGCTGAAGGCGGCATACACCCGGTCGCTGTACAGCGGTTGCGGACTGTAGGCGATGGCATTTTCGGCGCCCATTGTCTTGGCGGTGTAAAGGCCGACGGCCCGGTCAGTTATCACCAGATCAATGCGCCCCAGCAGGAGTTTGCCAATATTGGCGTCCAGCGTTGGGGCGTCCTCACGCACAAAGTGAGTGCCCTTAGCGAAGGCTTGGTTGCTGTAGGCGTAGCCGGGCTCTGTGCCAACCCGCAAGCCGGTAAGATCGTCCACCGAGTTGATCAGGTGAGGGCGTGCTCGTGCGTGGAACAGCACCATTGCGCTGTCGGCCATGGCTTCATTGGGGAAAATCATGCCTTTGGCGCGTTCGTCGCTGTAGAACGCATCGAGCAGAATATCCAGTTTGCCATCGCTCATCTTGCGCAAGCAGCGCCGCCATGGTTCCAGCGTAATGTCGTAACTGATATTCAGGTTTGTCAGTACCAGGTGCAGAAGATCAGCATCAATTCCGCGCACCTGACCGTCTTCTAGGAGAGTGTAGGGTGGCCATTCATTGGTACAGACTTTCAGGGGCTGGGCGAAACTGGTGACGCTGCAAGACAGCAGGAAAAGCAGTGCATACAACCTGACCATGGTGCGGTGACCTCGCAGACTTCATTGCAGATACCCTGTCTCACTGTAGCTGCTATCTGCGTGTGTCGGCCGCCCATGACCTATAAACATGTGTGCATGTACGCTCAGGTGATCAACTTATAGCAGGGTACATAGGCGCTGTTGCCCGGCAGTTTCATCCGGTGTTGATCCACGAAGGCCTGCAGCAGTTGGTCGAGCTGGCGCATGATTTCGCGTTCACCGCGAATTTCATAAGGGCCATGCTGCTCGATCAGGCGAATGCCCTTGTCCTTGACATTACCCGCGACAATCCCGGAAAACGCCCGGCGCAGGTTGGCGGCCAGTTCATGCACCGGTTGCTCGCGAGTCAGTTTGAGGCTGGCCATGTTGGCGTGGGTTGGCTCGAATGGGTGCTGGAAGCTCTCATCGATCTTCAGCAGCCAGTTGAAGTGGAAGGCGTCGTTGTGTTCGCGGCGGAACTGTTTGACGGCCTTGATCCCTTCAGCCATTTCCCGGGCGACCTGCTCAGGGTTGTCGATGATGATGCGATAGCGCTGCTGCGCCGCTTCACCCAGGGTCGCGCCGATAAACTCATGCAGCTGCTCCAGGTAGGCGGCGGCGCTGCGTGGCCCGGTCATGATGAGCGGGAAGGGGATGTTCTGGTTATCCGGGTGCATGAGGATGCCGAGGAAATACAGCAGCTCCTCGGCTGTGCCCGCGCCGCCGGGGAAGATGATGATGCCGTGGCCGACGCGGACGAAGGCCTCCAGGCGCTTCTCGATGTCCGGCAGGATCACCAGCTCATTGACGATCGGGTTGGGCGCTTCGGCGGCGATGATCCCGGGTTCGGTTAGGCCCAGGTAGCGGCCATGTACGTTGCGTTGTTTGGCGTGGGAGATGGTCGCGCCTTTCATCGGTCCCTTCATCACGCCAGGGCCGCAGCCGGTGCAGATGTCCAGACCGCGCAGGCCCAGTTCGTGGCCGACTTTCTTGGTGTATTTGTATTCTTCGGTGCTGATCGAATGGCCACCCCAGCACACCACAATCTTCGGCTCGGCGCCGGCGCGAAGGGTGTGGGCGTTGCGCAACAGGTGGAAGACGTAATCGGTGATGCCTTGAGAGCTGCCAAAATCGATGCGCTGATTTTCCAGTTCGCTCTGCGTGTAGACGATGTCGCGCAGGGCGCTGAACAGCATTTCACGGGTGCTGGCGATCATTTCGCCATCGACAAAGGCATCAGCCGGGGCGTTGAACAGCTCCAGGCGGATGCCGCGGTCTTGCTGCAGGATATTGATCTCGAAGTCTGGGTAGGCTTCCAAAATGGTCTTGGCGTTATCGCTATGCGATCCGGTGTTGAGGATCGCCAAGGCGCATTGGCGGAACAGCGCATAGACGCTGCCGGAACCGGTTTCGCGCAGTTGTTGCACTTCACGCTGCGAGAGGGTTTCCAGGCTGCCTTTGGGGGTGACTGAGGCATTGATGGTTTTTCTGCTGACCATTGAGCAACTCCATGGAGGTCTTGAGCTTCAAGCTATGCAGGGTTGACCTTGAGGTCAAGTCGGTATGGGTGATGAGTCACGGCAGGATCTGTCTGAGGCAGCCGACTTGGGGGAAGTCACAAGCTGTGGTGTGTCGCGGGATAACGTCCATGGCACGTGCAATGGCCATGGACGCGGTATCGCCCCTCAGCGTGGCAGCTTGAGGTTGTTCCAGATCGCCAAGCTCGGTTCAGCCTGGTTCATGCTGTAGAAGTGCAGGCCTGGGGCGCCGCCTTGCAGCAGGCGCTCGCACATTTCAGTGATAACCTGCTCGCCATACGCCTGGATGCTGTCGGTGTCGTCACCGTAGGCTTCCAGTTGTTTGCGCACCCAGCGCGGGATTTCCGCACCGCAGGCGTCGGAGAAACGCGCCAGCTTGCTGTAGTTGGTGATCGGCATGATGCCCGGTACCACTGGAATATCTACACCCAGCTTGCGCACACGGTCGACAAAGTAGAAGTAGCAGTCGGCATTAAAGAAGTACTGGGTAATCGCGCTGTCTGCGCCGGCTTTGGCCTTGCGCACGAAGTTGGCGATGTCGTCCTCGAAATTGCGTGCCTGCGGGTGCATTTCCGGGTAGGCGGCCACTTCGATATGGAAGTGGTCACCTGTTTCTTCGCGGATAAAGCTGACCAAGTCGTTGGCGTAGCGCAGTTCGCCGCTGGCCATGCCCATGCCGGACGGCAGGTCACCACGCAGCGCAACAATGCGTTTGATTCCGGAACTCTTGTACAGGTTCAGCAACTCGCGCAGCTCGGCCTTACTGTCGCCCACACAGGACAGGTGCGGTGCGGTGGGCACCTTCACGTCGCCGTCGAGTTGCAGCACGGTGTTGAGCGTACGGTCGCGGGTGGAGCCACCGGCACCATAGGTGCAGGAGAAGAAATCGGGTTTGTAGGTCGCCAGCTGGCGCGCCACATTCATCAGTTTTTCGTGCCCGGCTTCGGTTTTGGTGGGAAAGAACTCGAAGCTGTAACGGCGTTCTTGGCTCATAGGGTGTCTAGCCTTGGAGACGAAAGGTGGAGGGCGTTGTTCCATCCACCTTGCGGGAAGTCGGCGGTGGATAAGCCAGAGGCTTATCCACCCTACGAATTAGTAGCGGTAAGCGTGTGGCTTGAACGGGCCTTCCTGCGGCACGCCGATGTATTCGGCTTGCTTGCTGGTCAGTTGGGTCACCACGCCGCCGAAGCCTTTGACCATTTCCAGGGCCACTTCTTCGTCGAGCTTCTTAGGCAGCACTTCCACGGTCAGACGCTCGGCTTTCTTGTCGGCGGACAAGTCAGCAAACTTCTGTTCGAACAGGAAGATCTGCGCCAGTACCTGGTTGGCGAAGGAGCCGTCCATGATCCGGCTCGGGTGGCCGGTGGCGTTGCCCAGGTTCACCAGACGGCCTTCGGCCAGCAGGATCAGGTAGTCATCGTTGTGCGGGTCGAAGCTGCCGCTGCCGGTGCGGTGGATCTTGTGCACTTGTGGCTTCACTTCTTCCCATGCCCAGTTCTTGCGCATGAAAGCGGTATCGATTTCATTGTCGAAGTGACCGATGTTGCACACCACCGCGCGCTTTTTCAGGGCCTTGAGCATGTTCGCGTCGCACACGTTGACGTTACCGGTGGTGGTCACCAGCAGGTCAATTTTGCTCAGCAGGGCGCTGTCGATGCTTGCAGCGGTGCCGTCGTTGATGCCGTCGATGAACGGCGAAACCACTTCATAGCCGTCCATGCAGGCCTGCATGGCGCAGATCGGATCCACTTCGGTCACTCGTACGATCATGCCTTCCTGACGCAGCGACTGCGCGGAGCCCTTGCCCACGTCGCCGTAACCGATTACCAGCGCTTGCTTGCCGGACAGCAGGTGGTCGGTGCCGCGCTTGATGGCGTCGCTCAGGCTGTGACGGCAGCCGTATTTGTTGTCGTTTTTGCTCTTGGTCACCGAGTCATTGACGTTGATAGCCGGGATCTTCAGCTCACCCTTGGCCAGCATGTCCAGCAGGCGGTGCACGCCGGTGGTGGTCTCTTCGGTGACGCCGTGGATGCGCTCCAGCATCTGCGGGTATTTCTTGTGCAGGATCTCGGTCAGGTCGCCGCCATCGTCGAGGATCATGTTGGCATCCCATGGCTTACCGTCCTTGAGGATGGTTTGCTCGATGCACCACTCGTACTCTTCTTCGGTTTCGCCCTTCCAGGCGAATACCGGGATGCCGGCGGCAGCAATGGCAGCCGCGGCCTGGTCCTGAGTAGAGAAGATGTTGCACGACGACCAGCGTACTTCGGCACCCAGAGCAGTCAGGGTTTCGATCAGCACGGCGGTCTGGATGGTCATGTGGATGCAGCCGATGATCTTCGCGCCCTTGAGCGGCTGCTCGCCGGCGTATTTGCGGCGCAGGCCCATCAAAGCAGGCATTTCAGATTCGGCGATGATGGTTTCGCGACGGCCCCAGGCAGCCAGGGAAATGTCAGCGACTTTAAAATCGTTAAAAGCGGCGCTCATAAAAGCTCTCCATTCGTTGTCTGCGAATGGGCGCCGTTGATGCGTATGGTTAACGCCCTGTCCGAGCCTGACAAATCTCTGGTGGCCAGAGTTTGCTGCAGCGCCCCTCGGACAGGTGGCGGGTGCGACCGGAGCTGTGCCGGCCACATGAAGCTGGCGAAGTATAGCCAGCCTGGCGCATAAGCCCAAGGCTTTCTGTCGGGCGAATTGGCTGTTGCGCCATCGCTTTTGGCTGCTTCAGTCATGGTGTTTGCGTTAGCGCTGATACAGGCTGCAGATGTTTATTCCCTCAACGCGGAGCTGCCATGACGATTGCTTACTGGTGTGTATTGATTGCCCTGTTTCTGCCTTACCTGTCGACGGTTACCGCCAAGGCCGTCAGCGGTGGTTTTAGCCCGCGTCATAACCATGACCCGCGGGCGTTGCTCAACAGCCTCAGCGGCGTCGGGCGGCGGGCCAACAACGCCCAGCTCAACAGTTTTGAAGTGACCCCGGCTTTTTCGGCCGCGGTGATCATTGCCCACCTGGCAGGCGGTGCTGAGCAGGCATTGCTTGATCAGTTGGCGATCGCGTTTGTCGTCAGCCGTATTGTCTATTTCATCTGTTACCTGGCTGACTGGGCGCCGGTGCGTTCACTGGTGTGGTTCGTCAACATGGGGCTGATCATCAGCCTGTTTGTTGTATCGGCTTGATTGCAGCCGGACTGTTCAGTCCTCTGCGGCAAAACACCACGCTTGGCCGGTGGGTACTGGGTGGCGATACTGTCACCCGTTATCCACCCGGTTGTTGGCATTTGAAGGTGTTATGAAGCTTAAAACCCTGTATTTGGTTGTATTGGCGCTGGCTCTAAGCGGCTGCGGCGGTGTCGATCCCAATTCGCCGCAAGGCCAGCGTCAGAGCATTTTCAAGCAGATGCTCAAGGTCAGCGAAGACCTGGGTGGCATGCTGCGTGGGCGGTTGGCGTTCAAGGAACAGGCATTTGTTGACGGCGCCGCCAAGCTCGATCAGTTGACCCGCACGCCTTGGCAGCACTTTCCGCAGGTGCGTGATGACGGTGAGGAAAGCCGTGCCAAGGATGACGTCTGGCAGCGCCAGGCGCGCTTTCAGGAGCTGGCTCGCGCCATGGAAACCAGCACCGCTGCGCTAGTCGCCGCGACGGCGGCAAAGCCATTAAAGCCCGATGCACTGGTTGCGCCGATGCAGCGCGTTGAAGACAGCTGCAAAGCCTGTCATGAAGAGTTTCGCGCGTTCTAAAGTCCTCAAAATCCGGCGATCTGCGCGGCGCGCAACTGCGCCTGCAGGGCTTTCACCTCGGGATGCTGGAAGAAAGCCGTTAACTGCGCCGCACGTTGCGGGCCGATGCCGGGCTGGCGCTGCCAGTCAGCCGAGCTGCGCCGCGCCAACGTGTCCCAGTCCGCGTTTAATGGCACCTGAGACGGAACCCCGAGGGCACGCAGCCAGGCCTGCTGCGGACGTTGGCGGGCCATTTGAAAACTCTGCTGCAAGGCCGCTGCGCTTCGCGGGCCTAAGCCTGGCACGCGAATCAACTGCTCGGGGGTTAACTCCAGCCAGTCGAGCAGGCCGTTGATCATTCCCGCCTGCAGCAGCTTTTCCCACGTGCCCGGGCCCACCCCCGGCAGAGATAAACCTTGTTTGCCGCTGAGCCAGGCCAGGCGTGCACGGAACTGGCTGGCGCAAGCGGCGCTGGCTTGCCAGCAGCTCAGGGCGTGGTAAGCGCGGGCATCTGGCACCGGCAATTCAGCGCGCTCTTGGGTGTGCCAGAACACGCTGTCGAGCACCGGTATGGTAAGCCCGGAGAGCCGGATCACCACCTGGTCGCCGGGGCGTATATCCAGCGCCTGCCAGCGTTGCAGTGAGTTGGCGCTGACGTATTCGATGCGCCGGTCATCCAATTTTACCGGCTGCACGCGCAGCACCGGGGTGATGCGCCCGCTGCGGCCGATGCGAAAGTCCACGGCCTGCACCACGGCCAGAGCCTGGCCGACCGGGTACTTCCAGGCCATTGCCCAGTGCGGCGGTTCTGCTTGCCAGCGTGCGGCCTGCGGGCGCTGGGCCTGACGCAGCACCACGCCATCGGTGGCGAAGGGTAGGGCGCTGCTGTACCACTGCTCGCGCCAGTGGCTGGCGTCGGCCACGCTGCGAAGGGGATGGCTGAACGTGGCGCTGTCGGTGAAGCCCAGCGCACTCAGCTGCTGCAGGCGCTCTAGCATGCTGGCTGGGCCATCGGGCCAATCCCAGATAAACAGGCCAATACCGGCTGCGTCCTCATGGCTCAACGCCTTGCGGCTCATCAGGCCGGCTACCTTACTGCGTGCACCTTGGCCGCCATCTTGCCGCTGGATCTGCCCAGGTCTGCGCCAGTACAACTCGCCTTGCAGGGTCAAGTTCAGCGCCGAAGGCAGCTCTGCGGGAATTGCTGGCAGCTGGTGGGCCAGCTGGGTCCAGTCCTGCCCCTGACGGCCGTCGCCGCGACTGATCAGTTGCTGCAGGTGCCCTTGGTGATACACCAGGCTGACGGCCACGCCATCGACCTTGGGCTGAATCCACAGCTCATCGCGCTTGGCCATCCAGCGCGCGACAGCACGCTTGTCTGGCAACTTACGCAGGCCTGTGTGAGCCACTGGATGCGGTTGCGGGCCGGTGCTGCTGGCCAGCGGGTTAACTGCCGCGCTATGGGGGGCCGGGAAGCAGCTGCGCCAATGTTGCAGGGTGACGCTGGCCTGGTCATACAGCTCGTCTGCGACCGGGCTTTGCCCCAGGCGATGGTAGGCATCGTCCCATTCGGCCAGTTGTCGGCTCAGGGCATTCAATTCGCGTTCGGCGCGCGGGGCGGACCAGTCGGGGCAGGTGGCCCAAAGGGGGCTGCTGAACAGCAGCAGGCAGGCAATTCGGAGGTTCACCGTGAGCGTCCTTGCTCGGCAGATGGCTCACTCAGACTAGTCGGATTTACCCGAGTGAGCGCGATGTGTAGGCAATAAAAAGCCCCGCACAAGGCGGGGCTTCGGGTATTGCTTCAGGCTTACAACCCAGCGGCAGCGCGCAGGTCGGCGACCTTGTCGGTTTTTTCCCAGGTGAAGGTGCTGAAGGTGTCGTTGCCGACGGTCTTCTGCTTCGGTGTGCGGCCGAAGTGGCCGTAGGCCGCGGTGTCCTGGTACATCGGGTGCAGCAGGTCGAGCATCTTGGTGATGGCATAAGGGCGCAGGTCGAACACTTCACGCACCAGCTTGATGATCAAATCGTCTGCCACCTTGTTGGTGCCGAAGGTGTTGATCGAGATCGAGGTCGGCTGAGCCACGCCGATGGCGTAGGACACCTGAATTTCGCAACGCTCAGCGAGGCCGGCAGCGACGATATTCTTCGCCACGTAACGACCGGCGTAGGCCGCTGAACGGTCAACCTTGGATGGGTCCTTGCCGGAGAACGCGCCGCCACCGTGACGGGCCATGCCGCCGTAGGAGTCGACGATGATCTTGCGCCCGGTCAGACCGCAGTCACCCACTGGGCCTCCGATCACGAAGTTACCGGTCGGGTTGATGTGGAACTGGGTGCCTTTGTGCAGCAGCTCGGCCGGCAGGGCGTGCTTGATGATCAGCTCCATCACGCCTTCACGCAGGTCAGCCAGCGACACTTCCGGGTTGTGCTGAGTGGACAGCACCACCGCATCGATGCCGACTACCTTGCCATTTTCGTATTGGCAGGTGACCTGGGATTTCGCATCCGGGCGCAGCCATGGCAGCAAGCCGGACTTGCGCGCTTCGGCCTGGCGCTCGACCAGGCGGTGGCTGAAGCAGATCGGTGCGGGCATCAGCACGTCGGTTTCGTTGCTGGCGTAGCCGAACATCAGGCCCTGGTCGCCGGCACCCTGGTCTTCCGGCTTGGCGCGGTCGACGCCCTGGTTAATGTCCGGGGACTGCTTGCCAATGATGTTCAGCACGCCGCAGGTGGCGCCGTCGAAGCCGACGTCGGAGTTGGTGTAGCCGATGTCACAGATCACGTCGCGGACGATCTGTTCCAGGTCGACCCAGGCGCTGGTGGTGACTTCACCGGCAACGATGGCCACACCGGTCTTGACCAGGGTTTCCACCGCCACGCGGGCGTGTTTGTCCTGGGCGATGATGGCGTCCAGCACCGCGTCGGAAATTTGGTCGGCGATTTTGTCGGGATGGCCTTCGGAGACGGACTCGGAGGTAAAGAGGGAGTATTCGCTCATCGTGCGGGTTCCTGTTAGTGACCGGTAGTTGCAGCCCGTAGGCCATGATTGAGTGACGGTTTGGCAAAGTGCCGAACCTGAATCTGAAAGCCGTTGCGCAGGCCTATATAGAGGCTTTCGCAGGTGTTGAGGCCGGCCGCGGCGGCCCAGCGCGCCAGGTCGTCCTGTTCGAAGCCTAGCCACAGGTCGCCGCAGGCTTCGCGGGCCCAGCTCTGGTTGTGGCTGCACAATTCGGTGATCAGCAGGCTGCCGCCAGGTTTCACGCGCTGCGCCAGCTGCTTGAGCGCATCGGCCGGGGCGGCGAAGTGGTGCAGCACCATGTTCAGCACGAGGCAGTCGGCAGCCGGGTAGTCGTCTTGCAGGGCATCGGCCAGCTGCAGTTGCACATTGCCCAGGCCTTCCTCGGTGCAACGTTGACGGGCCAGTTCAAGCATCGCCGCGCTGTTATCCAAGGCCAGTACCTGCTGGAAGCGTTGCGCCAATTCCGGGAGAAAGCCGCCATCGCCGGGGCCGATTTCCACGGCGCTGGCATTACGGGCAAAACCCAGTGAGTCGAGCAGGGCCAGCACGCTGTCGCGGTACTGCGGCAGGCCTGCGATCAAGTCCTGCTGCGCCTGGAAGCTGGCCGCGCTGCGGGCGAAGAACTCCTGGCTGGCGGCGGCGCGTTGGCCGTGCACTTGGGCGATACGTTGCTGTACCTCGGCGGGCAGCTGTAGCTGATCGATTTCATCAAGCAGTGCGCTATGCAGGCTGCTGCCCAGCTGTTCACCCTGAGCCAGGGCGCGGCGGTAGAAAATCGCATTGCCTTCACGGCGGGTTGCCACCAACCCTGCTTGCGCCAGAACTTTCAGGTGGTGGCTGATGCCGGATTGACCGGTGGCGAAGATCTGCGCCAACTCCAATACACCGAACGAGTCGTTGGCCAGGGCGCGCAGAATATTCAGGCGCAACGCGTCACCGCTGGCCTTGCACAGGGCGGCGAGGGCATCGACCGGCTCGAAGGCCAAATGGGAGGCGCGCATATTCATAGGTTGGGCAGTCTAGTCGGTCACTTTTTATCCAGCAAGAGCAATATCAAAAAGTTTTGATATTGCTCTTGCTGGTGCTCAGCGCCTGTCCGATCTGTTCCAGCAGCGCGGCCGCCGCGGGGCTCAGGCTGTGTTCACGGCGCCAGACGGCATGCAGATCGCGGCTGATCTGTAAGTCGCGAACGGGCAGGTGGCACAGCTGTCCGCTGCGCAGCTCCTCCTGCACCGCCAGTTCGGAAATCCAGGCCACGGCTTGGCCGGCCAACAAGCTGCGTTTTAGCGCCTCGCTATTGCCCAGGGCCATGGCGATACGCGGTTGCAGGCCGAGCGACTGATAGGCCTGCTCCAGACTGGCGCGGGTGCCAGAGCCCGGTTCGCGTATTAGCAGGGCGGCGTCGGCCAGTTCTCCTGGGCTGACGGTCGCCTGCTTGGCCAGCGGATGCTTGGGGCTGGCGACGGGCAGCAACGCATCCGTGCCAAGGTGGCGGTGATTGAACTGTTCCGGGGCGAATGGCCCTTCGATAAAGGCCAGGGTGATGGCGTTGTTTTCCAGCTGTTGCAGGCAGGCCGCGGTGTTGTCGATCTGCAGGCTCAGCTGCAGGTCGGGGTACTGCTGATGAAACGGCGCAATCAGCGCTGGTAGCAGGTAACTGCCCAGAGTGGCGCTGGCGCCCAGGTGCAGCTCGCCGCAGCCGAGGTTGGCGAAGGCCTGCAGGTCGCGCTCGGCGGCTTGCTCCAGAGCAAAGATGCGCTCGGCGTAGGGCAGCAGGCGTTGCCCGGCAGCGGTCAGGGTGACGCCACGGCTTTGTCGGTCAAACAGCGGCAAGCGCAGGCGGGCTTCCAGTTCACGGAGCTCACGGGTCACCGCCGGCTGACTGATAAACAAACGTGCAGCTCCCGCGCTGATGCTGCCGGTCTGGGCGATGGCGAGAAAGACCTTGAGGTGGTGCAGATTCATAAATAGAAGGTATGCCTTGTATCTTTTATATGTATTTTATCTATAGCACGCGTCTGCCTAATCTCCCAGTCATGGATCGCCAGTGGCGATTGTCTGTGAGGAATGCCGTGATGTTGCGCCCCTTTACCCGTTTGCATGAGCCGCTGGCTTTTGTTCGTCAATTCACCCCTAACTGGTTCGCCATGACCATGGGCACCGGCGTGCTGGCCCAAGTGGTGGCCAAGCTGCCGCTGTCTTTCCCTGGGCAGATGCTGCTGGCCGAAGGCCTATGGTGGCTGACGGTGCTGCTGTTTGGTCTGTTCAGCGTGTTATTTGCCGCGCGCCTGCTGTTGTTTCGCGACACCCTGTGGCCGATGCTCGATCACCCGGTGCAGTCGATGTTTCTGGGGGCGATCCCCATGGGGCTGGTGCAGGTGATCAACGGTTTGCTGTTGTTTGCCGCGCCGGTGCATGGCGCCTCCCTCGTGGCGCTGGCTCATGGTTTGTGGTGGTTGGCGCTGGTCTTGGCTCTGGGCGCGGCACTCGGTGTGCCGTATTTGATGTTTACCCGGCAAAAACATGTGCTGGAAACCCTCACCGGGGTTTGGCTGCTGCCGATTGTCGCACCCGAAGTGGTGGCCAGCGGCGCGGCGGCACTGGCGCCGCATCTGGCGGCTGAGTCGGCACAACTGCTGCTCAGTCTGGGCTATGTGCTGTGGGGCTTGTCGCTGAGCTTGGCGTTTGCCCTGATCGCTCTTGTGCTGTTGCGCCTCGCTCTGCACAAGTTGCCGGATATGGATTTTGCCGCCAGCAGCTGGCTGCCACTGGGGCCGCTGGCCACCGGTTGCCTGGGCTTGATCAGTCTGGGTCAGGCGGCGCCTCACGCCTGGCAGGGCACCGCGTTGCAGGGCGCGGCCGAAATGGCGCAGCAGCTGGGTCTGGTCGGTGGGTTGGCGCTGTGGGGGGCGGGGTTGTGGTGGTTGGTCGCGGCCAGCCTGTTTACCCAGCATTACCTGCGCCGTGAGCTGCCCTTCAACCTAGGTTGGTGGGGGTTCACCTTCCCTCTGGGGGTATTCACCCTGGCCACCTTTGCCCTGCAGCAGATGACCGGCTTGGCTTTCTTTATGTGGGTGGGCCTGTTGCTGGCGGCCAAGCTGGTGCTTGTCTGGTTGCTAGTGATGCGTCGCACACTGCACGGTTTGTGGCACGGCGAGCTGTTTCGCGCCCCTTGTCTTGCCACGCAAGCGTCGATTTGAGGCGGCTGACGGGGGCTAATTGCCGATTGTCCGGGCTTAACGACCATCTGTGATTGCCCCCATGGCGCCGCTGGGCGAAAATGGCCGCCTTTTTCGACCCCCAGTTGCCCAAGCAGCCCCGCAGGAGATTCAGTGATGCCCAGCCGTCGTGAGCGAGCCAATGCCATTCGTGCCCTCAGCATGGATGCCGTGCAGAAAGCCAACAGCGGCCACCCCGGTGCCCCGATGGGCATGGCGGATATCGCCGAAGTCCTGTGGCGTGACTTCCTCAAGCACAACCCGAGCAACCCGAAATTCGCCGACCGTGACCGCTTTGTGCTGTCCAACGGCCACGGCTCGATGCTGATCTACTCGCTGCTGCACCTGACTGGCTACGACCTGGGCATCGAAGATCTGAAAAACTTCCGTCAGCTGCACAGCCGCACCCCGGGCCACCCGGAATACGGCTACACACCAGGTGTAGAGACCACCACTGGCCCGCTGGGTCAGGGCATCGCCAACGCCGTCGGTTTCGCCATTGCCGAGAAGGTTCTGGGTGCGCAGTTCAACCGTGACGGCCACCAGATCGTTGACCACTTCACCTACGCCTTCCTCGGCGACGGCTGCATGATGGAAGGCATCAGCCATGAAGTCTGCTCCCTGGCCGGCACCTTGGGCCTGGGCAAGCTGGTAGCGTTCTATGACGACAACGGCATTTCCATCGACGGTGAAGTCGAAGGCTGGTTCACCGATGACACCCCTGCGCGCTTCGAAGCCTATGGCTGGCAGGTGATCCGCAATGTCGACGGCCACGATGCTGAAGAAATCAAGATGGCCATCGAGACCGCGCGCAAGACCAGCGACCGTCCGACCCTGATCTGCTGCAAAACCACCATCGGTTTCGGCTCGCCGAACAAGCAGGGCAAGGAAGAGTGCCACGGCGCGCCGCTGGGTAACGATGAAATCGCCCTGACCCGCGCCACCCTGGGCTGGAACCATGGCCCGTTCGAAATCCCGGCCGACATCTATGCCGAGTGGGACGCCAAGGCTGCCGGTGCGGCCGCCGAGGCCGAGTGGAACGAGCGCTTTGCTGCCTACGCCGCCGCCTTCCCTGAGCTGGCTAGCGAGTTCAAGCGCCGCGTCGCCGGCGAGTTGCCCGCTGACTTCGCTGAGAAGACCGCTGCTTATATTCAAGAAGTGGCCGCCAAAGGCGAAACCATCGCCAGCCGCAAGGCCAGCCAGAACACGCTGAATGCTTTCGGCCCGCTGCTGCCGGAATTCCTCGGCGGCTCGGCGGACCTGGCCGGCTCCAACCTGACCCTGTGGAAAGGCTGCAAAGGTGTGTCGGCTGATGACGCATCCGGCAACTACATGTTCTACGGCGTGCGCGAGTTCGGCATGAGCGCGATCATGAACGGCGTGGCCCTGCACGGTGGCTTTGTGCCGTATGGCGCGACCTTCCTGATCTTTATGGAATACGCACGTAACGCGGTGCGCATGGCCGCGCTGATGAAACAGCGTGTGCTGTTTGTGTTTACCCACGACTCCATTGGCCTCGGTGAAGACGGCCCGACTCACCAGCCAATCGAGCAGCTGGCCAGCCTGCGTGGCACGCCGAACCTCGACACCTGGCGCCCATGCGACGCCGTTGAGTCCGCAGTGGCGTGGAAATACGCCATCGAGCGCAATGACGGCCCGTCTGCACTGATCTTCAGCCGGCAGAACCTGCCGCACCAGAGCCGCGACGCTCAGCAGCTGGCTGATGTCGCCCGTGGTGGTTATGTGCTGAAAGACTGCGCGGGTGAGCCGGAACTGATCCTGATCGCCACCGGCTCGGAAATCGGCCTGGCCATGCAGGCTGCTGCCAAGCTGGAAGAGCAGGGCCGCCAGGTGCGCGTCGTCTCTATGCCGTCGACCAGCGTGTTCGACCAGCAGGACGCCGGCTACAAGCAGGCCGTGCTACCGGTTCAGGTGGGTGCGCGGATCGCCATCGAAGCCTCGCATGCCGACTACTGGTACAAGTACGTGGGTCTGGAAGGTCGCATCATCGGCATGACCACCTTCGGTGAGTCTGCCCCGGCGCCGGCGCTGTTCGAGGAATTCGGCTTCACCGTCGAAAACATCCTGGAAACCGCCGCCGAGCTGCTGGACGCCTGATCCGGCGAATGATGGGTGATGCCGCGTTGCGGCTCACCCATCCTACGGTTCCCTATCGAGACCACCATGCCCAAGCGTCCCTATCGAATTGCCCTCAACGGTTATGGCCGTATCGGCCGCTGCGTGCTGCGTGCGCTGCATGAGCGGGGCGCCGGGGCACAGCTGGAAATCGTCGCGCTGAATGACCTAGCCGACCAGGCCAGCATTGAATACCTGACGCGTTTCGACTCCACCCACGGGCGTTTCCCCGGTGAAGTGAAGGTCGACGGCGATTGCCTGCATATCAATGGCGACTGCGTAAAGGTGCTGCGCCAGGCCAGTCCAGAAGCCATCGACTGGGCCGCGCTGGACATTGATCTGCTGCTTGAATGCTCCGGTCAGTACACCAGCCGCAGCGAGGCGCAGCGCTTTATCGATGCTGGCGCGCCGCGTGTATTGCTGTCGCAACCGATGGCCAGTGAGGCGGATATCGACGCCACGGTGGTCTACGGGGTCAATCAGGATTGCCTGAGCGGCACCGAGCAGCTGGTGTCCAACGCCTCCTGCACCACCAACTGTGGTGTGCCGCTGCTCAAACTGCTGAATGAAACGGTGGGTATCGAATACGTGTCGATCACCACCATCCACTCGGCGATGAACGACCAGCCGGTGATCGACGCCTACCACCACGAAGACCTGCGTCGCACGCGTTCGGCCTTTCAGTCGGTGATTCCGGTCTCTACCGGGTTGGCGCGGGGTATCGAGCGTCTGCTACCGGAACTCAGCGGGCGTATCCAGGCCAAAGCCATCCGTGTGCCGACGGTGAATGTCTCATGCCTGGACATCACCCTGCAGACCGCGCGTGACACCTCCACTGATGAGATCAACCGCGTGTTGCGCCAGGCAGCGGAAAGCGGCCCGCTCAAGGGCCTGCTGGCCTACACCGAACTGCCGCACGCCAGTTGCGACTTCAACCATGACCCGCACTCGGCCATCGTCGATGGCAGCCAGACCCGCGTCTCCGGGCCGCGTCTGGTCAACCTGCTGGCCTGGTTCGACAACGAGTGGGGGTTTGCCAACCGCATGCTCGATGTTGCTGAACATTTTCTATCCCTGACTACTCCAGCCCCGTGAAGGACTGATATATGACCGTTCTGAAGATGACCGACCTCGACCTCGCCGGTAAGCGCGTGCTGATCCGCGAAGACCTCAACGTGCCGGTAAAAGACGGCGCGGTGAAGAGCGACGCGCGCATCCTCGCCTCCCTGCCGACTATCAAGCTGGCGCTGGAGAAGGGCGCAGCGGTCATGGTCTGCTCGCACCTGGGTCGCCCGACCGAAGGCGAATTCAGCGAAGAAAACAGCCTGGCGCCGGTCGCGGCCTACCTGAGCAAGGCCCTGGGCCGCGACGTACCGCTGGTAAAAGATTATCTCGGCGGCGTTGAACTCAAGGCTGGCGAGATCGTGCTGTTCGAGAATGTGCGCTTCAACAAGGGCGAGAAGAAAAACGCCGATGAACTGGCCCAGCAGTACGCTGCGCTGTGCGACGTGTTCGTCATGGACGCCTTCGGTACCGCTCACCGCGCTGAGGGTTCGACCCATGGCGTCGCCAAGTTCGCCAAGGTGGCCTGCGCCGGCCCGCTGCTGGCGGCCGAGCTGGACGCCCTGGGCAAGGCGCTGGGTAATCCGGCCAAGCCAATGGCCGCTATCGTTGCCGGCTCCAAGGTCTCGACCAAGCTTGACGTGCTCAACAGCCTGAGCCAGATCTGCGACCAGCTGATCGTCGGCGGTGGCATCGCCAATACCTTCCTAGCCGCAGCCGGTTTCCCAGTGGGCAAATCGCTGTACGAGGCCGATCTGGTTGAGACTGCCAAGGCCATCGCGGCCAAGGTCAGCGTGCCGTTACCGGTTGATGTGGTCGTCGCCAAAGCCTTCGCCGAAGACGCCGAAGCCACCGTCAAACTGGTGGCTGATGTGGCTGCAGACGACATGATTCTGGATATCGGCCCGCAAACTGCCGCGCAGTTTGCCGAGTTGCTGAAATCCTCGAAAACCATCCTGTGGAACGGCCCGGTCGGGGTGTTCGAGTTCGACCAGTTCGGCAACGGCACCAAGGTGCTGGCCCAGGCCATCGCCGAAAGCCCGGCGTTCTCCATTGCCGGTGGC
>Ga0209542_10006634_pt1 | contig 22455 bp, 18 predicted proteins | sample RifCSPhighO2_01_FD_184028 | JGI IMG/M metagenome (GOLD analysis project Ga0209542, IMG submission 184028) | Soil microbial communities from Rifle, Colorado - Rifle CSP2_plank highO2_0.1 (SPAdes) (version 2) | ecosystem: Environmental > Terrestrial > Deep subsurface > Rock core/Sediment ... | reverse complement strand
AAACTCCCAATCGCAGCAGAGCTGCGGGGTATCTCGTTAAAACTCGTGAAGAGTTAGCTGGTTCGTGTCTTGACCTTGGTTAGTAACGTATTTTTTGATTGCGTCAAGACCTTTTCCATCTCCAACAGTATCAATGTGTCCACCATCAGACCAGAACTCTCCACCCCACAGCTCTTCTCGCAATTCTGGAAATTGCTTGAATACTTGCTTTGCAAGTATGCTTTTACAAATTTGCATAATCTGTGAAGGAGCATAACGAGGGGCTCCTTCTACAACAAGATGGAGATGATCCCCATCACTGCCAAGAGCATCAAAGTGAAAATAGTAACGAAGCTCAATGCCTTTGCAGATTATCTTTATGTAATCAAAGATTTCAGGAGTAAGAAGCTTTTTCCTGTATTTAAGTACAAAAACCATGTGATAGCGAATTCGGTATGTGCAGTGACTAGCATGACGAACTTCCATTACTGATTAAAAGAAAGTTTGGGTTATTAACCTGTCGCAGCAGAGCTGCGGGGTATTAACCCAGACGGGAATAAAGGTTTGATTCGCAAATAAATGAATAGAAGACAATTTTTAGGATTGAGCAGCACTCTTGCTTTGGGTATGACAATTACTGAAAATGCACTTCCCAATACTAATCCTAGTTCTGAAGATGATTATGCCTCGAAAGCTAGAAAATTAGCTAGGTATGTTGTTGACTCAAACGAAGAAGCCACAGGAGCTACAGGGACTTATCATCAATTGACCGCAGAAATAGATGGTTTGGCGCAAACAGTTAGAGTGTATCATTACGATAGCCCTGACCAGATAGATTATATGTCATTTTTTTTAGAAACTAATAGACCGAATAATCAAAGTGGATACTTTGCTCTTGCTTTGCATGATATGAAGTTAGGTGGAATATGCACTCACTCCGGGCATAGGGATTCTGCAGGAAAAGACACACATTGGGACGGCCAAGATGCAAAGAGATTTCAGAGTCTATATGAGCAGACTATAGATAGATTAGTTTCATTCTATAACTTGTAATATTCAAAATTATTAGGATTTTTTACCAAGAAACCATCCGATGTGATTTCTTAAACAAATGATACGCATTAAAGGCATGAAATTGTGCTGGATTCTTTGCTTTCTTCAGTGCATCTTCTAGTTCGGCTTTCTCATGTTTTACTTTGCTCCTAGAAACCTTCGGCCCTTTCTTTCTCTTCGGCGTATAAAAATCGCCAAACATTTTTTCAGTAAGAGATTTTTTAGGGGGTTCATCTTTCTTCTCTTCTTTTTTTTCTTTAAGCGCCAGCCCTTCTGCTTCTTCTAAGTAACGATATAACTCTGTTCCCAATGATTCCATTGCTGCCTGCACCGAGGAAGACACATCACCAAACAGATCTAACATTTCTTTTTCTTTCAGCTTTTTATAATTCCGCAGCTGCTCGCCAGTCCAGGCATAGGCTCGGAAAGTGACCACCATCCTACCCACGTGAATTGGGCCACGTTGATATCCTTCCTGCTGTACTTTCAATTCTGCTCTGGTACGATAATTAAAAGTAACTAACACGCAGGAATGAGCATACTTGTCTTCTTCTTCTTCGCCTTCTGCTTTAGTATCTTTAAACTTAATTTGTCTCCGCGCTAAAAATTCTACATCCAGCATACTTCCTTCAAAGGCAGAAACCATTTCCGCAGAACTCATGTTTTTTCCTTTCAGAGATAAGGAGCGCACATGCCGTAGATATGGTTTTACCCAAGCCAGGTACATTTTAATGATGTCAAAATGTTGTTTCAGATATCGCAATTGGAAGTCACGCCTATTCTTATGCTCTTTATGCGTACTGCCGCGCCAGACGATATATTGGTTTAGATGTCTCTCTAGTACCCGTAATACGTTCTTATTGAAATTAGCTGCTAACGCTTCAATATGTTTTTTTAAATCTTTTTCATCCTTCAGCGGCGGAGCATCAAAAAATAAGTCCGGCAAGGTAACGAACTCCAGCTCTCTAGCCATCCCGTACACAGAAGCCGCGCTCTTTCCTCCACCTTGTACCAGATCGACGAAGATACCTTTCAAGGTAATATCGTGCGCTTTTCCTTCCCCGCGCTCATTGATCGGCTTGGACAATACTGCTGCGACCCCGTTATAATATATCAATCGCTCATCGATAATCCGCAATTCCCGCACCATCTGAAATAATTCTTTGATCATCTTTCCGGTGGTGGCCAAAAACTGAGAAACTTTATCCTGTTGCGCTCCTAGACGCTGCTGGGTTACCCCAAAGAAAGCTGAATTCTCCGCTGCGGCAAAAGAATCTTCCACTTTTTCGATAATAGGAAAGGCATCCTTAAAGTAATCTAAAATCCAGAAATATGGTTCTTCTAAGCCTAAATCAAACACTTCCCAGAGTAAGCGGCAATATTTAAGTGATTGAGGAAAACCAGTAGTCTGGTACTCCCCCGAAATAATCTCGGCCATCTCTTCTTTAAATTTGAATTTATCATCATCGGTCTTCCATTCCAGCTCCTTGATGAGCTTACTTCTATAGCCAGGATCATCTGCAAATGCCGGATCTTTGGAGAAAATTTCAACTGCCATAACTGCCTCTTTTTACTCTTATACAAGCAGGAAGAGTATATAAAAGTTACTTCTGAATCAGAGAACAGCTAAAAGCTTACCATTTTTTCCTGATGGAATATTTTTTATTAATAATATAATCCTGGATTTTATCAATATCGTAAAGACCTGCTCCACCATTCCAATGAGGAGCTACTCTTGGGCTTCGCAACTGTAAACTGACTGTTCCTTCCTTTACAGCTATATCAAGCGCTGGCTTCTTCTCCCACCACCCTCCAAAAGCGAAGCTGGTAGGACAATAAAGATTTCCATGCCTCTCAAAACCGCTTCGCAAAGGAACAGTACCGTCAGAACCTCTAGCGCGAATAACTTCACCATAGGAGCTGCTTTCCAAATCTAAAGTAACCCCTCCTTTTACGACATGGACTATTCCAGAAAGATGTGGGTCAGTTATCTGAACTGTAGCCTTTTCTGCTTTGAAATGCACTTGTCTGAAACCAGCGATATAACAACTGCCCCCTAGTATAAGACGAAGTATCTTTTTGGTATCTTCATGAGCAGCAAGACCAAGGCGCATCTTTTCAGGATGACAACCAAAAGTAACACTTTCATCATCAACGTATAAGACATCCAAAATTTTAGCAAAATAGGGTCGCGGATTTAAACTAAATCGCTGCACAAAAGCTCGCTGTTCTGAATCAAAACGCTTTTTTGCTTCTTCATGTGCGTCCTCAAGCTGCTTTCGTGCCTCTGGCGTAAGCCCTTTTGCTTTGACCAGCAGATCCGTCATCCTCTTTCCAATTTTTTCCTTCTCATGATCAAATTGAGCAGCTCCTAATTCTTTCTTAAGTTCAGCAAATTCAGGATACTGCTGTGTGATTTCGTGTTCTTTTTCAGCAAATTTGCGTTTGGCTTGCATATGTGCAAGTATAATCTCAGACAGTTTCTTGGTTCGTTCACCATCTGATTCAATAAACCCATCAAAATGTTCATCAAGAGAGGAAACTCGATCATATTGTAAACGTTGACTATGTTCCTTGCCTAGGTCCTCGCCATCGTCAAGAAGAATATCCGCCACCCGTTGCAAATTCTTGAAATCTTCTGGATTGCCGCCACGATCTGGATGAAATTGTAATGCTTTTCCCTTATATGCAGCACAGATATTCTCTCTGGATGCATTTCTTCTCACACCCAAGAATCTATAAAAACCATATGGTTCGTTAAGTACTTCTACGTCTTTAGGAACTCCAAAAGTGATGTCTCCCGGTTTTTGTTGTTTTACAATTCCAGCCATATTTCACTAAAAATCCTCGTCAATTTATAAAATTAATTGCTCCGACACTTAAAAAACCATAATCCTTCTTTCTCATAAAAATCAACTGTGAATCCCGCCTTTTCCAAGACATAAACCCATCGCCTAGATGTAAAAGAGTTCACTTGCTTCTGCTTCTGCCATGCATTAATTTCAGCTGCAGATAAAATCACCACCAATACTCCTCCCGGAATTAAAACCCGCGTAACTTCTTTCAATAATCCAATATAATTTTGAACATAATTCAACACAAAAATTGCGGTAACAGAATCAAAACTATTTTTTCTAAAAGATAAGGCCTCTTCTAAATTGCCAACTACTTTTTCCTGGCAATTATCATTCAACAAGAGCATTTTCTCTGAGATATCAACACCAACTGCTGACGAAATATATGAATAAGTCCCACATCCCAGATCTACATTTTTTTTACCTATAAGAAAACCTAATTCTTGTGTGATCAAATCTCGTTTTTCTTTACTAATTTTATGTTTCCACATAAAAGCTTCAGCATTCCAGAAAGAGGTTACATCTTCTGGCCATCCCCTGGCCCAGGAAACTTTTTCTGCAACTAATTTGAGTTTCTGTTCTACCTGCATGCCGTGATGCAGCTCCATAATTCCTGTAAAAAATTCGGTTTCAGCGTCCATCTTCATGTTAAAAAAGGAATGCGGCAAAGTTAGCAAAGGCCTGGAAAAACAACCCATGAGCAAGATTATCGGTCACCATCACCATAACCAATACTAATATCCTTCCCAGGCAGATAAACACTTCCCGACTTACAAAATATGCTGCTACCTGTCCTTTTGCTTTATCGTATTCCAAAGCGCCGATGGGAGATTCACGGACTGCTCCAAGTAAAGAAGAGAGGATTGTCACTGCGAATACCTGAGTTACGGTCTGCACTAACCCTTGAACAATCCATGCTCCTGATTCCAGAAGACTGCCCCAACGGATAATTTTTCTTTTATTGGCATGATCGCTATACTTTCCTACTCCCCAGAATAGAAAAACACTGGTTAAAGACATCAATGAACCGACAATCCCCATGGAAAAATAATCTTGCAGAATCATAAAAATAAAGAGTGGCCAGATAACTCCCTGCACAATAATATGAGTCCCTCTGGAAACAAAAAAAAGAGAATCTTTCCAATGCTTTTTATCAAAAACAGATTTTACGCTAAAATGATAAGGAACATGTCCATCCTTGCTGAGCAAAAGCATAACCCCAGAAGCAAATAATAATACGGCTGTAAGTCCAAAGACTGCTTTAAACCCTAGCAAGGTAATCAATACTCCACCAATGAAAGGGCCAAGCAGAGCTGAAAGTACAGTTATCCCTGAACGTATGCCCACTTCTTCTCCACGATGCTTAGAATGCGACGCATGATAAAAAGCAAGATGCATGCCCATCCAATAAAACGCCTGAGAAGCTCCTAAAGCAGCACTTGCTAAAAGAAGCAAGATCTTTGCGGAGGAAAAAAAATAGACTAACCCTGCAAATAGGAGGTATAAAGGAATTCCGACTAAGATTGAATGCTTGATTCCAAAACGTGAAGCAAATTTAGCAGCAACCGGCATAACGATAGAAAAAACTACTGAATAGAAAATAAAAAATAACAGGGTTTGTTGCAAGCTAAAGCCTTTCTCCTGAAAAAGGTAGAGCGGAATAAAAATTGCAATCAAAGAAATAGCAAAGGAGCGTAAAGCGACAGAAACGTAGATCTTATGCAACTCTTTTTTGGGGAAAAATCTCCACCAGAACTGATGATGATTAACCATACGACAATAAATTTATAAAAGAATATAAGTCTTTCTCAAAACTAAAAGGACCCATGGTCTAGCGGCTACACAAAAACGTGCCGTTTTTGGTCGCGTCTTTTGCCGCATATGACATCTCGTTGACGCAAACGCGTAGTGTTTGTACCAAAACGCTTGCGTTTTCTGTATCGAGGGGATCCCCGGTTCGAAAAGCCAGCAATCTAGGCGAGTTGGGCGGACATACACTTCGTGTAGTCCACCGCGAAAACTAGATTACCACGAAAATCCGGGTGGGTCCATTTTTTCCACCATAAATCATATAAATTATGTGCTATTATCAGACTTATGGAAATTCCATCAGAGCAACCCGTTTATAGCGTCTATGAATCAAAAGGCCGAGCCTTAATTCCGAAGACTGCTTCTCTCGTTCTATTGGCTATTGTTTTCTATCTTGGGGTGCTTCTTAACGTTTCTTTGCTGGAGTTAGATGCCGCTCAAGAAACAAGTTTGAAGGTGGGAGCATTACTATTGTTACTTTTTTTAATCCTGATCGGGATCATTCTTGCCGTGCGAAAAGTACGCACACCATACCACTTCTATTCCAATCGTCTTGTTCGCGGAAAGGAAATAATCTACTATAACCAAATAATCAACACTTCAGCTCATCTCGATCCAATCGATAAAATTTTCAAGACCTATTCCATAAATCTAGGGAAGAATTTCTTCCTACGCCACATACCTGAACAAATTCAACTTAGCAATTATCTGCAACAACTCATTAATTATGCTAAAACTCAGAATTTCTAACTTATAGAGAAGTTTGCATAATTCATCTTTTTTGGCAAACTTATCTAAGAGACTCTGTCACTGTGGTTCCGAGGTTGCTTTGGGCAACCTTTGCAATAGCCGTGATTTTGGCATTTTCGGATAATTATAGAAAATCACTTTAATAATCGTAAGATTAGCTAAGCTAAAGTGATTTTCTTATTAGGAAATAACTGTAGTAAAGATTTTCGTGAAACTACGAAAATTAAAGTTATTTCCTATAATTTGTCAAAATCACTATTTTGCAAAGTTCTCTATACTTTCTTTCTTTCTACTAAATAAACCCTCATTACTTCTGCCGTCAAAGATAATACTAATGGCCCCAACATTACCCCGATGGGGCCTACTAAAAGAATGCCGCCGAAAATACCGAGCATGATAACTGCAACATGAACTTTAGCCTTATCACCGATAAGCTTAGGACGAAGAATATTATCTACGCTGCCTACAAAGATAAAACAATATACAAATAATCCGATTCCTTTTAGTATCAGTGAAGTGGAATCCTGAAAAATTCCATCAAGCAGTAAAAAAAGCGATGCAGGAACCCAAATAACTCCTGTTCCTATAGCTGGTATTAAAGCAAAGAAAGATATGATCACACCCCAGAATAAAGGCGAGGGGATGCCAAAGAGGAAAAAACCCAAGGCTCCAAAAACTCCTTGGATAACTGCAACTAGTAAAAATCCATACACCACTCCGTGAACAATTTCCTGCAACCTATCAAGAATCAAAGCATAATTTTTCTGATGGAGCTGGAAATAACTATGCAAGCGCTTTAGCAAAGCTTCACCATCTTTTAAGAAGTAAAATAAGGTAAAGAAAACCACAAATAAATTAATCAATAATCTTGGAAGGTTTACCAGAAATGCAGAACCCTTCCCGATAACCCAATTGGTTGCCGTTCTGGCAATCTCTTTCAACTGCGAACTTACCAGTTCAGTTTGGCTGAACTCACTGATGGTTTTACATAAAGAACTAGTACATTGTTCAAATAAGCCAACTGCCAGCCTCTGTTTCACCAAGAGGTACAACATATATGATTCTTGAATTAGCACTTTGATAATCAAGCCAACCGGGATAATAACAATGAGCAAAACCAAAAAGCAGACTATAAAAGAAGAGATGGTTGGTTTTCCAGTTTTTTTTAAGGTAAATTTATAGAGAGGATAAAAAGTATACGCCAAGAGCGCACCCACAAAAAGGGCTAGTAAAAGCGGTCTTAAGATGAGAAACGATAAAACTACCAGCAACACAAAAAGAACTACTGGAACATAACCACGATATTTAATCTCATTCACCTCTTTATGGAGAAGAAGAATTTACTTGCTTATATCTGTTTTGGTAAAGATCAACACCAAAATCGTCGTCTAGGTCAAGATGCGAGTGAGTAACTACGATTGCTTGCACCAGTTGGTAGATGCTTTTATTCGAAAATACAAAAGAGGATTAGAACTAAAAAACTTTCAAGAAAGCAACGAACGAGCGACCAAGACGATTTTGGGCTAAATAGATATGATTACAAAATCAACATCAGATAAGTTTAGAAAAAAGATAATAAAAAAAGAAAAAAACAAAAGCCTTATTCAGGCTTATTGGGTCATGGAGCTGCTTGCTTTGCTAAGTTTTGCGTCAGCATAGGTTGTTCCTTCTACAACCATTTCCTTACCGGAAAGTTCTCCTGCTCTGTTAGCTACAACTTTACCTGCTAGTCTGGTATCAGCGCCGCTGTAACCTGCTACAAGCATAGCTACGTTTCCGTTAGCATGCTCGAACAATTTAACACGTGCTTTTCCAGGGGTAAAGCCTTCAGTACAGTCTGCTGGGCTTCCTAACAATTCAGCTGCAACAGTGTTGACACAAGGTCCACCGACAACAACTAAGTTCTGTGCTTTCGCATCAGCGACTTCGCTGTCAAGCTTGGTAGCATCAACAAAGGTTACTGCTTGTAAGTTTCCGCCAGCTGATGTGCTAGAAGCAACTGCTCCAGAGGTTACATAGACCAAAGGCAACTTCTCCTTCTGTGGCCAGGCAACTTTCATGAAGTCTGCGCTTGTTCCACCGCCACTAGGCGAGTTTCGCTGCACCCATGCACCGTTGGTTGACCAACCATAGGAGTTGTCGTCATCATCCTGCGGGGATGTTAAGGTAACTCCTATTTCTGAAGCAAGGTCTACTTCGCTGCCGGCAGCAGTAATGTTGAAACCCTTAACTAAGTACGGAACACTATTCCTGTCGTCAATGCCGTCAGATTCAATCAAGCTGACGTTGAACTGCAACTGATCTGCGGTATTGTTTCCGGATTGATGGTCGAATAAGTAAATCTTGCCTCCTCCCTTGGTTATGAGGAAGTTACTAAGCGCACCAGCACCACCAGTACCATTATACATACCTGTACCATCACTAGTAGATGTAGCTGCTCCACCGCTTGATGGAGTGATATTCCAGTCATCATTCCCAACATTTCCTCCACCAGTAGCGTTGACAAAAGCGTAAGTCGATCCTGCCAGCTTCAAGTTAAAGGTAGCTCCATTTGCGCCAAGCCCAAAGGTAACAGGCCGTTCAACAGTTTCCCCAGTTCCTAAAATCTTGAATTTTGCATTAGGGTTTGTAGTTGCAAAGTCGTCAGCTCCCTTATATTGAACTACATGAGTTACTGAATCTTCATCAGTATCATCGTTCAAGATAAAGTACTGTTCGTCCGCATAAACAGCTCCTGCAGCGGCACTAACCGAAGAGTTCAGGTTAAGACTGTCATCTTGGCTACCAAATCGTAAACCTGTTGCAGTTACCGCATACGCCAATGGGAAATCAATGACGTCACCCTTCACGTTAGTAAAGGTCAGCCAGTATTCTTTCTCTCCAGACCTATCAGCAACTTTAATCTCGTCGGTAAGGACAGATTCATCCATCCCTTCAAAGCGGAGATCCCAGTTCCCTGTAAAGAGCAACTCTTTCTCTGTTAACTCTGATTGGCCACTTAAGGTTTCACCAGCAGCGACAAAGTAGTCTTCCTGCGCGGTCATGTTGATCTGGATCACATCAATCTCAAGCTCTCCATCACTCCCAGAACTGGTAGTCCAAGAAGTAACGACTGCACCTTGAATATCTACTTGTGCTCCATCAATGGTCTGATCGTTGACTTTCAGCTCATCTGTACCTCCTGATTTGTTGATGCTGTCATCTTCCAACTCAAGCTTATCTGCTCCCAGGAAGAATTCTGCCTGATGGATACCGCCAGCGTAGTCTTGGTACAATACTTCGCTCAAGCCGATAACTGTCCCATCGGAAAGAGTTTCAGTATCTCCTTCATCCATCAAAGGTGTGGTTTCTCCATTGATGGTAAACTTAGCTCTTTTATTGCTATCTGTAAAGACTAAGCTTGCATCGTATTCCTTACTATCAACAGTATAGGTCTTAGATTCTCCTTCCAGCAAGGTATCAGATGCAGAACCGGACATCAGAGTTAAAGTTACTTTAACTGCTCCTGCTCCTGCTCCGCTATAATCTGCTGAGCGAGCTTTTACAATATTGTAGGATCTACCTAGCATAGTTAAAGTTTTATCTTCATAATCATCTAGCTTAAAGCTATCAGAAACGTCGACATCAGATTCAGCTGCTTCCAGGAAGTTTAACTCATACCGAGCAAACAGTTGGTTATCCAGCACTTTTACGAATAGTGCAGTAACATCATCATCATCTTCCGCATAGGTCGTGTTTATAACCGCCCTATCGAAATGCAAGAACTGCTCATACTTAAAAGAACCCTGCGAATTTTGAAAAGTTCCATCCGCCAGTGCAGCCAAATCATCTGAGTCAAGGAAATCTACAACTCCGTTTGCAGCTGGACCAATAGACTCTGAAAATTCCAGTTCATCAGTTCCGCTCTTGACTAAGAAAGCGTCTCCTTCAACAGACACAGTCGATCCGCTGTCTGTTCCGTGATATTTCATGCTTGCAGCAATGTCAGTCATTGCCAAGTTGTCTACAGCTGCAGCGTTTTCACCTACAACCATAAGGCCGTTAAATACGCCGTCAGATACGAACATATCAGGATATTCGCTTAAATCTGCAGCCATTGCACCCATTACTGTTGCACCGAGCATAGTTGCTCCTGCGCCTACAGCAAGAATACGCTTAACCATCTTTTTAACTTTCATTTTAAAACACACCTCCGTGTTTTGAATATGTTTTTTCCAAACTCCTTTCCTCAGTTACTAGTCCATCCTAAGAATTCCGAACCGCAAACCTCGAAAGTTCGCTTGTTTCGATCCTATAGATGGGACCCAAAGCCGAGAGCCTTACCCGAGGTAAAGCTCTACCTACAACACTTTGTATCGGGTTAATACCAAAAAATGATTTATAAGTCTTTCGTAAAAAAAACGGCCTTAAAATCGGTGTTACTACAGAGGAGCCTTGATTCGCCAAAATTTTAGACTTTTGAGCGTTCATCATTTGTGAATGATAAAACATAGTTCTTGAACTAAGTTCCTGTAAATTGGTCGTTTTGAGTAACAAGATGATACACTTCAGGCCTAAACAATTATAAACATTCATCTTCCCGAGAATAGAGATGGAAATAAACAGCTTACCTTTACCTGAACCTTTCAAAAAACAATATAGCAAGTTTCCTACTTTAACCCCCATCCAGGAAAAAGCAGTAAATGCTGGCCTACTGGAAGGAAAATCACTTTTGGCCTGTGCGCCTACTGCTTCCGGCAAGACTTTAATCGCCACCATGGCTATATATAATATACTCAGCCAGGGCAAAGCTATCTACTTAGTGCCTCTCAAAGCCTTGGGATCAGAAAAATACAAAGAATACCTCAATGTCTTCAAAGACTCGCCATATAAAGTAGGATTATCTACCGGCGATGTCGATTCCGAATCTGATTATCTAGCCAAATATGATATATTGATATTAACCACCGAAAAACTAGATTCGCTTCTTAGGCACAAAGTAAGTTGGTTAGCTGAAGTAAAAGTAGTGATTGTGGATGAGATCCATCTCTTGAATGACGCTTCCCGAGGGCCGACTCTGGAAATAATTCTGACACTTCTCAAAAGTCTGATCAAGCCACAGATTATTGGCTTGTCTGCTACCATCGGCAATCCTGTAGAATTAGCCGAATGGTTAGAAGCGACTTTAGTGATCGACGAATGGCGCCCGGTAGAATTAAAGAAAGGAATTTTTTCTGAAGGGAAGGTTGAGTATTATTAGATACTGAATAATCTAAATCTTTTTATTTTAAAGTTTTTAGTTTCCAAGCAATGGTTGATCTCGATTTATTATTAGTTTCAAAAGAACATTCAGTAGGAGCAAGTGTCCGTACTAAGTGGAATACACGGTATAGATTTGAATTTCCCACAGAAAAAAGAATAACTTTAAACTCTTACTTAGTAGGACACGAAAAAACCGGAAATTGGGGCCATCCTTATGAAGATTATTTTGGCTCATATGAAAAAGACGGCGAAGTTGGAAGAATAAACCTTACAAATAATCGCTCCGGTCACCTCTATCTGGATGACAAGCGCATTGCTAAATATGAAAGGATTGATGGAAGAGATCAAGCTTTTATTATCACGACAAAAGATGGCCTGAAGAAAAGCCGTGACCTTCCACTGGATTATCTTTTGGGAAAAATCAACCAATATAGTTATATTAATCTTCAAGTTGCTATTGTTAAGGCTATCGGACAAATAGAACCATGCACTCCAAAAGCTTTTATGGAAAATCCTCCTTTTGAAGAAGCGCCAAGAAAAAGAGTCGCAGCCGCATTAAGTATTCTCTTACATCGCGGCCATATCAAAATGATCCAGGGAGAAAGAAAAAACCAACATTTGCTGGTACCACGCACGTACCGAGAAAAACGACGTTCACTTCAATAACTTCAAAATCTTCTCAAACTCTTTGGCATCATACTTTACTTTATACTCTGCAGCAGCTTCCCGTAACTCTTTCAGATCAAAATCAAATCCTTTCTTCGTCAACACTGGCCGAAATTTACCCACAAAATCAGCAAACTGGGTTACATTGTGCGGTTTCTCCGTTTCATAGCTGCGTTCAAAATCAATCAGAGTTGTATTACAATCTTTGTCAACAATAATATGTTTCAGCGGATGATGCATCTCTTCTTTATTCACACCTAACTTATCCATCACATAACATTGCTGAAAGACCGATTTCAACACATTTTGTATATCTACCTTAGCAGCATTCGGCAGCCACTCTTCAATAGCTTCACCTTCAGCAAATTCATAGGCAACATAATCTTCTCCTGAAAACATCATCCGCGGACCGATAGCCCGCTCATTGAGAACTTTCAACCAGAACACCTCGCTGGCAATGGCATCAGTAGCTTTACTTTCTTTTCTCTTTACCTTTACTGCTACCATAATAGTACGTTTCTTTACCGGGATCTGTTTTTTGATCACTAAGCTTTTATCAAACTGTCCAACATACACTATTCCTCGCTTTCCTTCGGCAAAATACTGCACATTCCGCAATAATTTCCCCTCCAATTGGCGAAGCAGAGCAGTTTTGCTGATTCTGTAAACGTATAAAGTTTCAAAAGCAATGTTTTCTTCTCCCAACTCTTCCCATTGTAATAGATTATGCTCTAAAATCTCATCAATCTTCTGCTTATTGGTCAGAGAAGAAAACAGAAACAATACCGTTCCTTCCGGAAATAGATAATTTGAAACATTCTGAAGAAAACGTTCCGAGATCTCCCATCCTTTCTTACCGCCATAGATTGCTTTATCTTCAACTCCTTTATCCTCCGGCAAATAAGGAGGATTAAAGATAACCATATTGAAATGCCCCTCAACATTTTCAAATAAATCACTTTGGAGAACTCTTACTTTGCGTAATTTTTTCTTCTCAATCTCCTGCCTCAACGCTTCGACAGCCTTGGGATTGATATCGACCGCTACCACTTCCCGTACGCTCGGCACTTCTATCGCCGTCAACGCCTGAATACCTGAACCGGTACCCATATCGAGAACTCTTCCCGTAGCATATCTGCGGACATATTTCTCCAATAAGTACGAATCTTCAGCCGGTTGGTAGATATCCATGATTATATGAAAAAAGATTGTTTTAGATAAATGTTACTTTAAAATTTATTTCTAGAAGATATAAGAACCAAAGTATAAAAGGAAAAATTTAACTCACTTGCCTAGGCCTTTCACATTTGTACGTATCTTAAAACCTACTTCTAATTGGTCCAGTTGGTCAAAAGTAAAAGTCATTTGCTCTTCAGAAAAGTTATCAAATACATTCCCTGTAATGGAAACATTTCCAGAACCGACGACTTTCCCGCCTACAATTCTGTGAGCAAGATAGGACGGCACAGAATAATCGCCTTTGGCTTCATTTTGTCCATGCAAGCCAAGAACTCCGTGAATCAATACTCCCTCTTGTGTGTCTGCTATCATCTCTTCCAATGGTGCAGCGTCAGGAACCTTAAGGTACATTCTTCCACTACCGACAGGCTTGAAACCTAGTTTGTCTGCCCATTTTACTCCAGTATATGGTTGCAAGAGTCTTCCCTTATGAATAAGATATTGACTTGAATTCGCTACCCCTTCGCTACTAAAAGGAGCGCTATTGTTGTCCCAATCCTTAATGCCATCATGAACAATGGAAATTTTTTCAGAAAGAATTTGTTTACCACTGACGAAATCATCTCTGGTAAAACGGGACTTCCCTTCTGCTACATTACTTCCGCTAATGTGATAGACAATGAATTTTCCCATCAGCTGACCAGTAAACCCAGAACTAAAGATTACATCCACTTCGCCCGTTGGCATTTCTACATTCTCCTTACTACGACGGTACCATAACAGAGTTTGTTCTACAAATTTCTGTGCGCAGGATTTTCCAATGATCTTCCGAGAACTGTCTCCGCTTATATGTATTTCATCTAGTACGCAGTAGGTGTCCATACTAGTGTAGGCATAGAATCCCTCCATCCCCGTGGAAGAAAGAAGAAACTTCCTTCCTACTTGAACACTTGCACTTGCTTGGATGTTTTCAGTACCCTGTCCTTTCAATGCTTTCTGATAGAGTGAGAGAATTCCAAAAAGGGGAGATGGGTCTTCTAGTAACCGAGCTACTTCTGAATCATAGATTTTCACTGGCAGATACTGTTGCGGTGTAAGAATTCTTGCCTTGTCAGGATCTTCCCTACTCTGGCTTCTCCATTCGTCTAAATTACCTTGGAGATCTGAAAAGTGATGCGGTTCGATGTCAGCATCACTTACGGTTCCATCTTCCCATACGGCGTAAAGCGTTGCGCTAAGCCCAGAGCCGATAACTGGTGGCCGATATGGTCCCCCAATTTCTCCCATTTCCATACCTATCTTTATACTTGATGAATTAGAGAGTGCAAACCTCCAATCGATTAGGTCTGAACGCTGTTCAAGTGCTTGTTTCAATTGTGTAACTTTATTTTCCACCATAAATAATCTTCCCCGGATTTGCGTCAATTAATACATAAGCATGAGATCCACAACCCACGCTTGCACTTTGGCCTTCCTTACCGCACCACCCAGCGTTATTAAGGTGGAGTTTTCCAATACCTCGCATTGGTGTAAGTAATGCAGCCTGCGTATTGCCACTAAAATTTGAAGCTCCAAATAATTCTATTCCCTGCTCGCTGCTGAAGCGATAAATTCCGTTACATCCAAACATAAAAGTCCCTTCGGTAGGTAACACAGAACCACCACCGCATTGTACCGGCATAACAACTTGTTTTCCATTACTAAGAACACCCAGGTCTTCCAATAAAGAATAAAGTTCTTCAACACTAGCATAAGGAGGATGGATGTCAGCGTCAACTGCATCTCTGTCTATTATTCTTGTATTGCTCATACGAGGGATAGGAACGCTGTTGAAGTACTGAGCTCTTCCAGCACCATTAATAGGCGTACCGGCGCGAGCAGCTGAAAAAACATCACTAATGGAATTTACTAAAATCCCTTTTTCTATAACTACAACCGTTTTTCTTTGGACTCCGTTTGCACTATAGCGTACATCGCCCCACATCCCTTCAACTGGGCCATCAATAACATCTATATTTGGCTGTGCAACTCTATTTCCTAAACCAAATGTACCTAATTTTTTGTCAGCAAAGATGGAGAACGGTCCATTGTCGCTTTCTATTGGGTGTCCAACTGCTTCATGAACGTATATTCCTGCAATGCCCGGATCAAGCAATCCTTGATATTCTCCTTCTGGGAGTTGACCTGCAGAAAAGAGTTTGCCAAGTAATGCATAAGATACACTAACCTTATGCCAAAGTTCTCTTTCTGTAGTTGCTGGATTCATAAGAAATTCTGCGTCAACCCCGCTAAGTTTTAAATTTGTCATCGCCTTATTTTTGCTATCCCCCATCGTCATACTATGGCGAACGTTACTTATCGGCATAGAATATATTACGCTTGTGCCATCGCTTCTTGAAATCCACCATTGATCATCTGACTGGGAGAATGAGGAAGTAACGCTTAAATCAGGATTAAGTTTACATACTCCCAGATGTCCACCGCGAAGTGCATCCTCTAATCGAGTGAGATTTTGCTCCTCAACAGGATATTTTAGATTAGGTAAATCAATAACTTGGAATGGCGGTACTTCAAAAATAGCTGTATTTTTTTGTACCTCTAGCATCTGAGAAGCTCGAACAGCCCCATTAAGTGTCCTTATTAATGTTTCTGTGTTTTCGACAGTAGGGTCATCTGTCCAACCAAAAGCAGTAGTTCCATCTTCGCTGAATACAGAAATTCCCATCCCTTGAAGTTGGGTTTTTCTCTTGCTTTGGGTTTTTCCATTAAGAATGCTAACCTCCAGACCAATATTGTCTTGCACGCGCACAATAGCATACAAATCATGCTCTTTAGCAAGGGTAAGGGCGGCTTGTACAGAGCTTTGATATTTTTCTACTCTTGTGGCCATATTTAGTTGTCAGCTCGCACTTCTTTATAAAATTAATCGCCAATTATTTCCCAACTGCGCCTTTCCTAAAATTTCTTCAAAGATTAGGGGTAATTTTATTTCCTTTTCCAAAAAATTAATAAATAAACAGAATGCCAGACTCTTTATGGGCTCGTGGTCTAGCGGCTATGATGCTGCCCTTACAAGGCGGATGTCGCCGGTTCGAAAAGCAAGCAATCTATGCAAGTTCCTCAAGTGGGGCGTTCCTTCGGAAACCCCACGACGGAGCAAATTAGTTTGCAGCAACGAATGTCCGGCCGGGCCCATTTTATTCAATTAAGAACTTCCTTTCTCTTCTTCAGGCTCATCTTTACTTTTGTCGTCAGCTTCAGAAGCTTTATCTTCAACTCTCTCATCTTTTTTCTTGGCAGTAAATTTCTCTTTCACATCACCGCCTATTTTCTGCGCGCCTTTAGAAACCTTTACTGCCACTCCGCCTAAAGTTCCAACTGCAGCAATGATAGAAGTAATAGCCACGGCATTTTCTTTTAACCATAATAGTGGCGTTTGTTTCGGCTTTTGAGCATCTCCCAGACGATAGGCAATATCTTCAATTGTCGGACCAGCCAAATCTACATTCACTTTAGCTTCCATCAGATTGTTAGTCAAGAGCTGCTGCTGCGCATCCTGCAGCTGCTTCTTTGTCGCTTTGATATTTTCAAATACTTCCGCAACTAAATAATTCTCAGCTTTCTTCTCATAATAGAGGTCTTCCTGTTCCTGTAATTTCTTTTTCAGTTCGGCAAGTTTTGTTTCTAACTCTTCCTTATTTACTTTCACCTGCTCAGCGATAGCAAATGTGACCGGAAAAATCTTTTCATCAATCTTAACCGACGCAGTAAGCTGGCCTTCTTTCAGCACATTCATCTTTACTGTAAGAGAATCCTGCTCGCCAGGTTTAAGCCTTGAGATAGTAGTTGAACTTAAATGCTGTATTCCTTCGCCAATTACTTTCGCAGAAATATCTTTGATCGGTTCTGTTCCTTCATTAGCTACTAAAAATGTAACCTGATTTTCTTTTAGCTGCAGAGAAGTGGGAAAATAAGAAGCGATATTGATTTTCGAATCATAAGAGCTTATAGTTATTGGAATCTGCTTGGTAACTTTCGGTTGAGGTTCAAAAGAAGAGGCAGCATCTGTAACGGTGAGACTAACCTTAACGTCCCCCACATTCTCAAAAGTGTAGCTTGGATTTTGTTCAACACTATCAACAACTCCATCCTCATTAAAATCCCAAGAATACATAAAAGGAGTATTTTTATCCGGAAATTCAGAAACACTGGCCGTAAACTTTACCGTAAGCGGAGCAATTCCTGATGAAGGAGCAGCAACAACCGACACGCTGAATGGATCATCAACAACAACAGTTGTAGAAACATCTGCACTACCGCTGGCTGTATTTACTGTAGCCGTTGCAGTGTGCTTTCCTGCTGCATAAACATAAGTCGGTGAAAGTTCAGTACTATCTTCAACTTCATCACCATTAAAATCCCAGGAGACGGATAAAATTTCTTCTGAAGCAACTAAATTAAAAGTAATTTCTAAAGGAGCCTTTCCTGACGAAGGAACGGCATTGAGAGATAAAGATTCATCTGCAACAGCAGAAAACGCAAACATCAGCACCAACAGAGATAACAATACCTTAAATCCACTCATTTTTTCACCATTCCTGCTTCGGAGGTTTTCTCTTTTTAAAGATTATTATGTACAAAAAGTAGTATCACAGATCTAAAACAGAATAAACATTTTTAAAGCCCCAAAGACTTCTGCACCCATGCAAGAAAGAATCTTTGATTTGTTATTGAATCAGGACGAGCTTAATTGGAAAAATATCATTTACGACCTGGTCAAGACCGAACAAATGGACCCTTGGGATATCGATCTCTCTCTCCTAAGTCAAAAATTTATCCAAATTATCAAAGAGATGCAGGAGCACGATTTCAAAATTCCCGGAAAAATATTACTGGCTGCAGCGGTATTACTAAAAATAAAAGCCACCCATTTGATTGAAAACGATATTTCTAACCTTGACAAGCTCATCAATCAGCATGATGGAATTCCTGAAGAAGAGTTATTTGAAGAAATGGAACAGCGCTTGCGCAATCCCGATACAGCTCATCCACAACTTATCCCGCGCAATCCGCAGCCGAGAAACAGAAAAGTCTCCGTCGAAGACTTAATAGAAGCATTGCAGCGAGCGTTAGCTACCAAGAAAAGAATTCTGGCTCAACAGCGACCAGTAAAGTTTCCTATGCCTAAGAGAAAAATCGATATACTGGAAGTCATCCGGGACATTTATCACAAAATAAATTATTATACTGACAAAGATCCAACCCAAAAATTAACCTATACTAGGCTTCTTCCTCCTCGAGCAAGCAAGCAGGAAAAAGTGTACACTTTTATGCCCTTATTGCACCTGGAAAATGAACACAAGATTGAGATGCAGCAACAGAATCATTTTGATGAAATTGTAATTACCGTAACCAAACGGGAGAAGAAATAAGAAGCACTTTTTCAGCAACATTTTTAAAGGATAAAGCTAAAAACCACTGGGAAGAGTCACTACCCTCCAGAAGTCCTATTTACCGATGAAACCAGCTAAAAATCTTACTACTAAGAATATCAAAGTGCCAGAAAAGATAGTAGATCAAGTCATAGGTCAGGAAGAAGCGATTAGGATCATTAAGAAAGCTGCTCAACAGCGCAGGCACGTCCTACTGATAGGAGATCCTGGAACTGGAAAATCCATGCTAGGAATGGCCTTAGCAGAACTGCTCCCAAAATCCGATTTGAAAGATATTCTTTCGTATCCCAATCCTAATGATGAAAACAATCCTTTCATCAAAACCTTAACCGCTGGAAAGGGCCGCGATGAGGTACAGAAATATCTCCTAGATGCTGCTAAAAGTTTCAAAAATAATAATTTTCTGCTGTTCATTGTTGCCATTGTAACTTTCATTCTCCCGTGGTGGGTTCGCTATCATTATCAATCTGATTTAATGTTCACCGCCTTTTTCTTAGGCGGCATGTTATTTTTAGCAGGATTCGCCATTTCACTGAATATGGGACCGAAAATGTTCCAAGCTCCAAAAAATATCGCTCCAAAAGTTATCGTCGATAATTATGAAAAAAAACAAGCACCATTCTTTGATGCTACTGGAGCGCATGCGGGAGCATTGTTAGGCGATGTACTTCATGATCCGTTCCAGTCACTTTCAAGTAGTAACAATATGGGCTTTATCAACCACAGCAAAGAGATAGTGAATGTCCCATTAGGGAATTTCGTTGACGCAAAAATAGAAAAACATCAAGAAAAAGTTTTGAGACAAGAGGAAAAGAACTATGAAGCTGTTTTCCTTCCTAAAAATGAACTTAGTATCCTAGGTGAAACTAACGGTTCTGCTTCTCCAGTCGAAGTTTTATCATGCAACAGATATGATTATGTTGGCGAAATGATAAAACTTACAACTTCCGAAAACAAGGAACTCATAGTTACGCGAGAACATAAAATAGCTGTTCAGAAAAAAGGAAAAACAGAGTATATTGAAGCAAAAGATATTAAGGAAGGGGATGAAGTTGTGGCTCAAATGGAAGAGGTAATTATAGACGAACAAGACATAATCAACACCTACGATAAGCGACAACAGGAACAATGCATGCTTTACTACAAGTATCAAGAACTTAAGGCACAACATCCAACTTGGGGCTACAAAAGAATTGCTAAGGCAATGAACCAGCCGATAGGAAAAACGCGCTGGTGGCATACCGAAAAGCATATTCCCGTGCCAATTCAAACAGCACAATGGCTAAAGAAAAGAAAGTTGCTTCCTCTAAAAATAAGTGACCAAAGACTTCTCCTCATTGCCAAAGTCTTGGGAACTACATTTGGTGATGGAGGAATATTTACAAATTTAAATGCTATTTTTCTTTCTAGCTCAGAATTAGAAGCAACTGAAGAATTTGGTATAGATTTAATGAAAATATTTGGCTATAGTATTGATAACAATATGAGAACAATTCAAGGAGGAAGAAATGGAACATCTTTATGTTATCAAAATACAAATAGAAATGTCATCCGTTTCTTTATGGCGCTTGGTGCACCGATTGGTAATAAGACTAAGATTAACTTAGTTGTTCCGGCCTGGATAAAAATGTTAGAGGAAGCGGAACAGGAATTCTACGGATCTTTATTTGGGAGTGAAATAGGCATCTCATATAATCATAAAGGTGGAGCTAGAATTGAATTTGGTATTACAGGTAACGAAGACACAGAACTTAATCGCTTACAATTCTTGGAGGATATCAAGAAATTTCTCAACAAAAAAGAAATCGATGTAGGTAACATTTTGTCATATAAAAGAAAAGATAAAGAAGGAAGTAGAGTCTTCCGCTTCATCTGTTCACAAAGACTTGAACCAAGTAAAAATTTCTCCAAAAATATAAAACTCAACTATTGCAAGTACAAAGAAGAAAATCTAAAAAAATATCTCCGTAAGTTTGAGGAGGAGATGCATGAAAAATATTTTTATTATATTAAAAAAGGCTATGGCGCACAGAAAGTTATGGAAAAATTAGAACTTAAACCAAATGAACTCTACTCCATTTTAAACAATAAAGGAACAATACTATCATGAAACTAACATCCAAAACCATCACTAAAATAGAAAAAATCAACTATCAAGGTAAATTGTACAACGTCACCACTAGCTCTGGGAATGTTATTGTAAATGGAATCCTTTGTAAAAATTCAGGAGGCCTAGGTACTCCTGCGAATCAACGAGTAGTTGCCGGAATGATTCACAAGGGACACAAAGGAGTATTGTTTATCGACGAGATCGCTACCTTGCATCCGCGAACGCAACAAGAACTTCTTTCAGCCTTACAAGAAAAGAAATTCCCGATTACCGGGCAATCAGAACGATCAGCCGGCGCGATGGTAAGAACCGAACCAGTGCCTTGTGATTTTATTTTAGTCGCTGCCGGAAATATGGAAACTATAAAAAATATGCATCCGGCCTTGCGCTCCAGAATCCGCGGTTATGGTTACGAAGTATACATGAACGAGACCATGCCCGATAGTAAAGAAAATAGAACCAGAATCGCTCGATTCGTTGCTCAGGAAGTAAAGAAAGAAGAAGGAAAAATTCCTCACTTCGACTTATCAGCCATGAAAGCAATCATCGAAGAAGCACGACGGAGAGCAAACCGAAAAGGGCATCTAACTTTATATTTACGAGGCCTGGGCGGACTAGTCCGAGCTGCCGGCGATCTAGCAAAAGAAGAGAACGCTGAACTGGTCACCAAAGAGCATGTCAAGAAAGCCAAAGTGTTAGCTAGACCATTAGAACAACAAATTGCTGACAAATATATCGAGAGAAAGAAAGAGTACGAAGTGATCATGACCTCTGGTTCTAGAATCGGCAGAGTAAATGGTTTAGCCGTTATCGGAGGAAGCGCCGCTTACTCTGGAATTTTATTGCCCATTGAAGCAGAAGTAACTCCCGGTGGAAAGAAAGCAGAAATTATTGCTACGGGAAAGCTAGGCGAAATTGCCAAGGAAGCAGTGAAGAACGTCTCTGCTATCATTCAGAAATACTTTGGTGAAGATATCAAAGAAACCAAAGACATTTTCGTACAATTTTTGCAAACTCATGAAGGCGTAGAGGGAGATTCTGCTTCCATTGCCGTCGCTACCGCTATCATCTCCGCGCTCAAGGAAATACCTATCAAGCAAGAAGTAGCCATGACTGGTTCCTTATCAGTGCGGGGAGAAGTTCTTCCTGTGGGAGGAGTTTCTTCCAAGATAGAAGCGGCCATCGATGCGGGAATCAAAACTGTGATTGTACCAAAATCTAATATGCAGGATATCGTTATTGATGAAGACAAAATTAACAAGGTCAAAATCATTCCAGTAGAAACCATTGAAGAAGTGATGGAGTATGCTCTTGACTGGAATGGTAAGAGTAAGTTGAAAGAAAAGATATTTAATGGGAA
>Ga0209542_10006633_pt1 | contig 22456 bp, 22 predicted proteins | sample RifCSPhighO2_01_FD_184028 | JGI IMG/M metagenome (GOLD analysis project Ga0209542, IMG submission 184028) | Soil microbial communities from Rifle, Colorado - Rifle CSP2_plank highO2_0.1 (SPAdes) (version 2) | ecosystem: Environmental > Terrestrial > Deep subsurface > Rock core/Sediment ... | reverse complement strand
CCCTCCTGCAACCACAGGGTGTCGCAAAAGCGTTCGATGAGGTCCTTATTCCCTGCGCTCATGCTCCAGCAGCCAGTACTTCAGGCTCAGCGGCGAGCCTGAGCGCTTGCCCATAAACCCGCCAATGGTCGCTCTCAGCTTCCTGCTTCCCGCGACACTTGTACTTCCCTGTACATCGCCGTAACCCGATGCCACCACGCGATGGCACGGAACAACGATAGGGACGGGATTGGCGCGGCAGGCATTGCCCACGGCGCGCGCCGAGGTATCGAGACGGCGTGCGAGCTTGCCGTAACTGAGCGTCCGGCCGGCGGGAATGCGCCGCAGCGCGCGCCACACGCGCTGCTGAAAGGCCGTGCCCGACAACTTCAGAGGAAGGCGAAAGGAAATATTGGGATTGTTGAAATAGGACCGAAGCTTGCGCGAGACCTTACGGGCTTGCGTAGTGCGCGGCGGTGACAGCGGCGTGCCCTTGTCCAGAAAGTTGATATCCACCAGCGCATCGCCATCCAACATGAAACCGACCCGCCCGAAAGGCGCGGCAATTACCGCGTCGTATTCCCTGGCTTTGGATGTGCTCCTATGCCGCATGGCGGCATTATCCATGGGCATGGCGATCAGTGCTACCACGGTTTTTCAGACCCCGTAGCGCGCGCCGAGTATCGCAGCCCCACCGGGAGTATTTAAGCGAGACCGTGTTTGAGCCCGAGGCGCGTAGTTCAGCGCCCGGCGAGTTGGTCGAGCGCCCGGTGGGGCGAGGGTAAGGCGGAGTATTCGTGGAAGTCCGGTGGACTTCCATGCCGCCGAACGGGTGCGCCGCGATTCGGCGCACCCCGGGCACGAAGGAGAGGTCGCGCGCTCCGGGGGGAGTGGTTTTGGTGACTTTTGCCGAAACACAATTTTGTCGGGAACAAAATTGGGCGCACTTCAGTGCGCCCGCAGGGCCGAAGCCAGGGATGGCTTCGGTCAAAAGTCACCCAGGGTGGTCGCTCCTGCGCATCCATGCGCCCGCGACATTCGCACATCCATGTGCAGCACAGGGCAGCAGGAGCAACCCGCAAGTAGCCTTTAAAGTCAAAAGCCGCCAAAGGCGGCTTTTGACCATTTACTTCCTGGACCCGGCTCCCGGCTTACAACATGCCGGGACAGGCTCCGCCGGGGTGACGACAACTCAGACCTTTTCGCGGATACGAGCCGCCTTGCCGGCCAGATCACGAAGATAATAAAGCTTCGCTCGCCGCACGGCGCCCTTGCGGTTGACCTCGATTTTGGCGATGGCCGAGCTGTACAGCGGGAACACGCGCTCCACGCCTTCGCCATAGGAATTCTTGCGCACCGTGAAGGAGGAGTTGTAACCGCTGTTGCGGCGCGCGATGACCATGCCCTCGAAGGCCTGGAGACGTTCGCGCTCGCCTTCCTGCACTTTCACGTGCACGGTGACCATATCGCCCGGCGCAAACGCCGGAACTTTCTTGTCCGCCATTATTCGCGATTCCAGTTCCTGCATGATCTTGCTCATTTTTCGACTCCTGAGTCTTCAAAAAATACTATTTTTGTAACCGCTGATAAACGCAGATGAACGCCGATCAACATAAAGTTAAGAGATATAAATTCTAAAACCTGAAATCTCTTCTCCCCGTGGGAGATGCACCTTCATGCAGTCCGCATTTTATCTGCGTTTATCCGCGTTCATCTGCGGTTCCCAACTTCTTAAAATGCTCCTGTTTGAATTCTTCCAGCAGTTGTTTCTGCTCACGGTCCAACGACAGCTTTTCCAGCAAATCCGGCCGCCGCAACCAGGTCCGCCCCAGCGACCGTTTCAGCCGCCAGCGGCGGATCTTTTCATGATCGCCCGACAGCAATACTTCCGGCACCTGGCGCCCGGCATAGACTTCCGGGCGCGTGTAATGCTCGCAATCCAGCAGGCCTTCCACGAAGGAATCCTGCTGCGCCGAATCCTCATCGCCCAGTGCGCCGGGAAGCTGGCGCGTGATGGCGTCAATCATGACCATCGCCGCGAGTTCGCCGCCGGAGAGGACGTAGTCGCCGATCGACCACTCCTCGTCCACTTCCGTCTCGAGCAGGCGCTCGTCAATGCCTTCGTAACGCCCGGCGAGAAGAATCATCCCCTCGCGCTTCGACAGCTCCAGCACACCGGCATGATCCAGCCGCCGGCCCTGCGGCGAAAGGTAAATCAGCTTCGCCGCTTGCGTCTGTTCGCCGCGCGCCGCGCTGATCGCGCGCGCCAGCGGCTCAATCATCATCACCATTCCCGGGCCGCCGCCGTAGGGACGGTCATCGACGCTGCGGTGCTTGTCTTCCGTGTAATCGCGCGGGTTCCACACCCGCAACGTCAATAACCCGTTTTTGACCGCCCGCCCGGTGATGCCGTGACTGCTCACGGCCTCGAACATGGGCGGGAACAGGCTGATGACGTCAATTCGCATGGGTCAGAAATCCGCGTCCCAATCCACCCGGATCACGCCCGCCTCCAGATCCACCTCGCGGATGACATTGGCCGTCGCCGGCAGACACCGCTCTTTCCCGTTGCGCACCACCAGCACATCGTTGGCGCCGGTCTCCAAGAGATGGTCCACCTTACCGAGGTTTTGCCCGGCGAGATTGACGACCTCCAGCCCCACGAGCTGCGCCCAGTAATACTCGCCTTTCGACGGCGGCGGCAACTGCGAGAACCGGATGGCGATGTCGGCACCGATCAGCCGGCTCGCCTGATCGCGGTTATCCACGCCAGCGAGCTTCACGACCACGCCCTTGCCCTGCGCGCGCCCTTCCTCGACAACCATCTCGCGCCAGTCTCCGGTGGTTTTCACAAGCCAGGGCGAGTAATCGACGATCGTTTCACGCGGACGGGCATGGGAAAAAACCTTGACCCAACCCTCTACACCGAAGAGGCCGGCGATCCGGCCGAAATGCACCAAGCCGTCAGGGCGTGACGGGTTGGCCATGATGAATCAGGACTTGGCGGCCTGCTTCAGCAGATCAGCCACGCGCTCGGTCGGCTTGGCGCCTTTGCCCAGCCAGTATTGCACGCGCTCCATGTTCACCTGCAGCTTGGTTTCCTTCGCGGTCGCCAGCGGGTTGTAAAACCCGACGCGCTCGATGTTGTTGCCGTTCAGCGCACGACGCCGGTCAGCGACGATGATGCGGTAATAGGGCCGCTTGTTCGCGCCGCCACGGGCCAGACGTATGGTTACCATTGATCTACCTCACTTCGTTAGAAAGCCCCGCCCGGCCGGACAGGGCCCGTACAAGGTTCGAGAAAGGGCGCGATTCTACCCTCGATACCGCGGGAAATGAAGGGGCTTGGCCGGAAAACCCGCTGTTATTCAACAGTCTGCGCCAGACCAATGTTTCCCGCGACCCCGGTTATTGCCAATACCGCTCACGAAAGCCGGGCAGCGATTCATGCCGCCGTTCCTGACGCCGCCGGGTTACGACTATCTCGGCTGAGTCGCACCACCCGGCGTGGGCTGGGGAGGTGATTTGGGCGCCGGTTCGTCCTCCTCAAACAGGCCCGGGGGCGGCGCGGCCTGCGGCGGATTACCATCGTAGATCAGGTTGCGACGGCGCTGACGGGAGGCCTCGCGCACGAAAACATAGGGATCCTGTCCCGCCGCCTGATCGAGGATGTCACTGGCATCCAGCAGTTGCGCGCGCCTGTCGATCGTCTCCACCAGCAGCAGTTTGTCGCGCGTGCTGTGCTCTTCCATGTGATTCGGCGGATAGCTTTCCCAATCCACGGGCAGCGCCGCGCCATCGCGCACGTTGCTCGGTCCGAAAAACGGCAGCACGAGATAAGGCCCGTCGCCCACGCCCCACACCGCCAGGGTCTGACCGAAGTCTTCATTGTGCTTCTCAAGTCCCATTTTGCTCGCCACGTCAAACAGGCCGGCGATACCGATGGTGGAATTCACCAGCACGCGGCCCAGATCGGAGGCGGCCTGCTTGGGCTTGCCCTGTATCAGGTTGTTCAGCATGATCGCCGGGTCGTGCAAATTGCTGAAAAAATTCGAGATGCTCTTGCTCACCGGCGCGGGCGTGATCGCGCGGTAACCCTTGGCGAGCGGTTTTAGGACGTAGCGGTCCAGCTTGTCGTTGAAGGTATACATGGCGCGGTTGAAACCCTCGAGTGGATCGCGCGCGTTATCCTTTTCCGATGCGCCAGCATTGGCGGTCGGCTTCTCTTCCGGTGCAACCATTGCATCTGTCTGGTTCGACAGCGTGCCACAGGCGCTGAGCCCGATGAGACACAGGCAGGCCAGCAGCAGACGGAGATGACGGAATGACATGCAGCAAATGTCCGTTGTTATTCTTTTGAGCGTTGACAGAAGGCACACGCCGCTAGGCTAATGGAATTCCAATGTTTCTGTAAAGTCCGTCGCTTTAGCGTGACCGCTGATAAGTACCCACGATCTCGGTCTGGGAAAGGATATGGCCGTGCATGGCGCTTTCCACCTTGCCCTTGGTCGGCCGGTTCATGTCCGGCAGTATCGTGTCGAGCGCGTAAAGTTTGTGGAAATAACGGTGACGTCCAATGGGCGGACAGGGACCACCATAACCCGTGCGCTTCCAGTCGTTGACGCCCTCCAGTGTTCCCTTGGGCAGATTTTTCGCCGCCACCGCTTCCGGCAAACCGGTGGCTGTCGGTGGAATGTTATAGAGCACCCAATGAACCCAGGTCATCTTCGGCGCCTTGGGGTCCGGCGCGTCGGGATCGTCCACGATGAGCACCAGGCTCTTGGCGCCGGCCGGCACGCCGGACCAGGCCAGCGGCGGCGAAATATCATCGCCATCGCAGGTGTAGCGCGACGGAATTTCAGCGTTGTGGCGGAACGAAGAAGAAGTAATGGTCAGTGACATGGCATGTACCTCCGATTCACGGTCATTGACGGCCATGGTAACGGCAAAGCCGGGTCCGGCCATTATCAACGCTGTCAACAAAATCTTCCCTTGTTTCACCGTTATTTTTTGATATCAACGGATGTTGTTCTCTGAGCTTACCCGGCTTTCAATACGTAGCAAAATGCAGGGCGCGTATCACGCGCCAAATTATTACTCCAATTCACCAAAATCACTATCGTCGGTTATCGATGCGTCAATTCCCCAATCAGGCGGATAAATACCTTCCGCCACATGCCGATGGAACGTTGAATAGGGCCAATCTTCCGCGCGCCGGGCGTAACCGTGTTTGACCGGATTCCAATGGATGTAATCGACATGACGTCGATAATCGTGCTCATCCCGGATCAGACGTTCCCAATAGCGATGCTGCCAGAGCGTGCTTTGCTTGCGTTGCGTACGTCGAGCGGTCATGAGATCAGGACGATTCAAGCGGGCGCCACGGCGTTGCGTGACGGTGCGTTTGATGACTCGCCAACGCGCCGAGAAATCACGGTCATCGGATGGCAAGGTCCAGATGCAATGCAGGTGGTCCGGTAACAGAACCCATGCGTTGACGGTGAAAGGATGGGATTGCCTCACCAACGCAATACCTTCCCGCAATGCCGCCCGGACATCGTCATCCAGCAGGAAGGTTTGGCGGCTCAGGGTGCTGACGGTAAAGAAATACGTCCCGCCGTCGATATTGGCGCGCCGGTAGTTCGGCATGCGGGGATTATATTTGATCGGCGCGTGGTACGCGCCCTACGCTTGCTTGATGGAAAGACGGATGCGGCCCTTTAGGTTTTGTCCAGAGTACACCGGCAAAATCAGATTACGCGGCGATGCGCCGGACTTTGGGGCGCGGCCTTTGCTCGGCCTCCCACAGATCATGAGCCACCTGCATTGACAACCACATTTCCGCGCTGGTGTTCAATGCCTGGGCCAGACGCAGCGCCATGTCGGCGCTGACGCCGGCACGGCCATTGAGAAGCGCGGACAGCGCCTGCCGGGTAACGCCCAGCCGACGTGCCACGTCGGTGACGGTTACATCCTCCGGCAAATATTCGCGAAGCACTTCACCGGGATGTGCGGGGTTCTGCATACGGGACATCGTTCGTCTCATGCTTGGTCAATGATAATCCAGATAGTCCACTTCCACGGCATCCTTGCCTTCAAACCGGAAGACAAGACGCCAGTTTCCGCTCACCGATATCGAATAAAACCCGGCCATATCTCCACCCAATTTGTGAAGGCGCCAACCCGGAGCATTCATATCCTTGGGATTGGTGGCATGATCGAGAGCGGTGAGCTGGATTCGGAGCCTTGCGGCATGTTGGGCCTGGAAACCGGCCTTCGAGCCGGTTTTGAAGAATTTCTCCAGCCCCTTGTGCCGAAAGCCTTCGATCATTATTTCAAAGCGTAAAGTGTCTCTTTACGCTTGTCAACTCAACAATCCGCGGTTATGGCGGGCCGATCAAGTTGGAAGGGAAAATAAAAAAAGGGAGCCGAAGCCCCCCCTTTTTAACTGCTTGAGCGTGAAACACTCAGGAGACCTGCTCTTCCTGCAAAGCCTTGATGGAAAGACGGATGCGGCCCTGCTTGTCCACTTCCAGCACCTTGACGCGGACGACCTCGCCCTCGCGCAACTTGTCGCCGACGTTCTCGACGCGCTCGCGCGAGATCTGCGAGATGTGCACCAGGCCGTCCTTGCCGGGCAGGATGGTGACGAAGGCGCCGAAGTCCATGAGCTTGGCAACCTTGCCTTCGTAGATCATGCCGACTTCGACATCCGCGGTGAGCTGCTTGACGCGGCGCACGGCTTCCTGCGCGGCATTGTTGTCGGCCGAGGCGATCTTGACCGTGCCGTCGTCCTCGATGTCGATGGTGCAGCCGGTCTCCTCGGTGAGCGCGCGGATGGTCGCGCCGCCCTTGCCGATCACGTCGCGGATGCGCTCCGGGTTGATCTTGATGGCGATGATGCGCGGGGCGTACTCGGAGAGTTCGGCGCGCGGCGCGGAAATCACCCGATTCATCTCGCCCAGGATATGCAACCGGCCTTCCTTCGCCTGCTTGAGCGCGACATCCATGATTTCCTTGTTGATACCTTCGATCTTGATGTCCATCTGCAGGGCGGTCACGCCGCTGGTGGTGCCGGCTACCTTGAAGTCCATGTCGCCGAGATGATCCTCGTCACCGATGATGTCGGTGAGCACGGCGAAGCGCTTCTCTTCCTTGATGAGGCCCATCGCCACACCCGCGACCGGGGCCTTGATGGGAACGCCGGCGTCCATCAGCGACAGCGACGTGCCGCAAACGGTGGCCATGGAGCTGGAGCCGTTGGATTCGGTGATTTCGGACACCACGCGCAGTATATAAGGATAGGTTTCCATGTCCGGCAATACGGCCATGACGGAACGCTTGGCCAGCCGCCCGTGACCGACCTCGCGGCGCTTGGGGCTGCCGACGCGGCCGACTTCGCCCACCGAGTACGGGGGGAAGTTGTAATGCAGCATGAAGGGGTCTTTGCGCTCGCCTTCCAGCGCGTCGATGATCTGCGCGTCGCGCCCGGTGCCGAGCGTGGTCACGACCAGCGCCTGGGTCTCGCCACGCGTGAACAGCGCCGAGCCGTGCGTGCGCGGCAGCACGCCGGTGCGAATGGTGATGGGACGCACGGTGCGCGTGTCGCGCCCGTCGATGCGCGGCTCGCCCGACAGGATTTTGTCGCGCACGCTACGGTATTCGATGTCGCCCACGATCTTGAGGACTTTTTCCTTCGTGCCCGCGGGCGTGCCTTCGGCGGCGTGTTTGCCGACCGCCATCTCGCGGATCTCGGCCATGCGGTCCTGGCGTGCGGTCTTCTCCTTGATGCGATAACCCTCGGCGATGAGCGGACCGAATTCAGTCTGCAACGTGTTCTTGAGCGAGGTGTCTTCCTGCGGCGGCTGCCAGGCCCAGGACTGCGCGCCGGCATCCTTGACGAGTTCGTTGATGGCCTTGATGGCCGCCTGCATCTGCTCGTGGCCGAACATGACGGCGCCGAGCATGACTTCTTCCGACAGTTCTTTGGCCTCGGATTCGACCATCAACACCGCTTTCGCGGTGCCGGCGACGACGAGGTTGAGCCGGGATTCAGTGAGTTCCTTGTTGCCCGGATTGAGCAGGTACTGGCCGTCCTGGTAGCCGACGCGCGCGGCGCCGATGGGGCCGTTGAACGGTGCGCCCGAAAGCTTGAGCGCCGCGGAGGCGCCGATCATGGCGACGATATCCGGATCGATATCCGGGTCCACGGATATGACGGTGGCGATAATCTGGACTTCGTTGGTGAATCCTTCGGGAAACAGCGGGCGGATGGGACGGTCAATGAGACGCGAAGTAAGAATTTCTTTTTCCGAGGGGCGGCCTTCGCGCTTGAAGAATCCGCCCGGGATGCGGCCGGCGGCGAAGGTTTTTTCCTGATAATCCACGGTCATGGGGAAAAAATCCTTGCCGGGCATCGGTTCCTTCATCGCCACCACGGCCGCGAGCACGACGGTATCGCCCATGCTGGCCATGCAGGCGCCACTGGCCTGGCGCGCGATTTCGCCGGTTTCCAGGGTGACGGTGTGTTTGCCGTACTGAAATGATTTCGTGATTTTTGCCAAGACCTTGTCCTCGATGTGCTTCGTTACTTAATCTTAATAAAACCCCTCTCCCTTGAGGGAGAGGGTTGGGGTGAGGGTGATGACGTTGCAATGATGTGGCGTTTCGCCCCTCACCCTAACCTCTCCCCGGAGGGGAGAGGGATTATTTATTGGTTCTACTCATTTGCGCAGGCCGAGACGTTCAATCAGGGCGCGGTAGCGGTCACTGTCGGTTTGCTTCAGGTATTCGAGCAGCTGACGGCGCTTGTTCACCATTTTCAGAAGACCGATGCGTGAATGATGATCCTTCGGATGTGTCTGAAAGTGGCTGGATAATTCCTCGATTTGCGTGGACAGCAGGGCAACCTGGACCTCGGGCGATCCGGTGTCTCCTTCGTGAATCTGGTAGTCCTGCATGACCTTGGCCTTGGTCTCGCGGGTGACGGTCATCAATATTTACCTCAATTTGCTGTCAGTTACGCCTTGAAGGGCGCGTATTCTACCTGCGGGGGGACCCCGCCTCAACCGCCAATATCGGGTCCGAACGCGCCATACGGACCGCCTGTTTCAAGCATGTTTCAGGGATTTGCGCCCAGTGCGAGCAGGCGCCGCGGCGCCACGCGCCCGTCATCCAGCACCTGACCCATGCCGAGAAAGCGCTTGTCGCCCTCGTACAGCCGGACCCAGCCGGGTTTGAAGCCATGCTGTGTCGACACCGACTGCCCCTGTTTCAGGTAATGGGCCGCGAGCGGCGTCAGGTGCACATCCGGTACCTCATGCAGCACGCTGTCCACGGGTTGCAGCAACTGCACGCGTTCCACCGGGGTTTCCAGGGCCTGCAAGCGGTCGAGCGGAACCGCCTTCTCGATATCGACCTGGCCGATGCCGAGGCGGCGCAATTGCACCACGTGCGCCCCGCAACCCAGGGCCTCGCCCAGATCGTGCGCCAGGCTGCGTACATAAGTGCCCTTGGAGCAGGCGATTTCCAGCGTCAGCAAGTCATTTTCGAGACCCACCAGCTTGATCTCATGGATGGTCACGGGGCGCGCCTCGCGCTCGATCTCCACACCCGCGCGGGCCAGTTTGTAGAGCGCCTCGCCCTGATGCTTGATGGCGGAATACATCGGCGGCACCTGCTCGATCTCGCCACGAAAACGTTCCAGGGCGCGTTCGATGTCGCGCCGGGTGACGTTGACCGGGCGGGTGGCCGTCACCTCGCCTTCGCTGTCATACGTGTTGGTGCTGACCCCAAGCCGAAAGACGCTCCAGTAACGCTTGTCGGCATTGAGCAGAAACTGGGTCAGCTTGGTCGCCTCGCCGAAGAACAGCGGCAACAGTCCGGTCGCGATGGGATCGAGGCTGCCCGAGTGTCCACCCTTGCAGGCATTGAGCAGGTGCTTCACCGTCTGCAGGGCCTGGTTCGAGGTCAGCCCCACCGGCTTGTCGAGCAGCATCACGCCATCTATCGCATCACAATTACGTCGTTGCCGCTTCACTGCTTCAATATCCTCATACTGCGAAATAAAGATAAATCTGAATGGACAGGATTAACAGGATTTACAGGATTGTAAAAACCACAGGTTATTGTTCGTCTTTAATCTTGTTAATCCTGTGAATCCTGTCTATTTATCTTGGTTTTGTTTATCTTCAGAAATAGCCTGGTCGATCAGAGTATCGATGCGCGCTCCACGTTCCACCGATTCATCGAAATAAAAACGCAGCGCCGGCACGGTACGCAGCGACACCCGTCCCATGAGGGCATGCCGCAGGAATCCGGCGGCGCGGTTGAGCGACTTGGTCACCTGCTTCGCCTCCGCCACGCCGCTCAGCAACGAGAAATAAATCCGGGCGGAAGACATGTCGCGCGACACTTCCGCGCCGGTCAACGTGATCTGGTGCGCGTGAGGATCGTCGAGCTCGCGCGGGATGAGCATGGCGAGTTCGCGCCGGATGAGTTCCGCGACACGCCGCGGGCGGTTGGACACTGTTTTCATAAGAATATGGAACCGCAGATGAACGCTGATAAACGCAGATCAACTGCAAACAAAGCGAAAAACCTTCTTATCCGCGTTAATCTGCGTTTATCTGCGGTTACAAGAATATTATAGGGTGCGGGCGACCTCGACGCGCTCGAAAACCTCGATCTGGTCGCCGACCTTCACGTCGTTGTAATTCTTCACGGCGATACCGCATTCGAGTCCGGCCTTCACTTCGCCGGCGTCTTCCTTGAAGCGGCGCAGCGATTCGAGCTCGCCCTCGAAGATCACCACGTTGTCGCGCAACACGCGGATCGGGCGGTTGCGCCTCACGGCGCCTTCGACCACGTAGCAGCCGGCGACGGCGCCCATCTTGGGCGAGCGGAACACATCGCGCACTTCTGCGAGCCCCAGCAGCTGTTCCTTGAACTGGGGCTTGAGCATGCCGGCCATGGCGGCCTTGACCTCTTCCACCGCGTCGTAGATGACGTTGTAGTAATGCACGTCCACGCCCTGGTGCTCGATCAGCTTGCGCGCGGAACTGTCGGCGCGCACGTTGAATCCGATGATGACGGCGTTCGACGCCACTGCCAGGTTCACGTCCGATTCGGTGATGCCACCCACCATGCCGTGGATCACCTTGACCTTGACCTCGGGCGTGGAGAGCTTTTCGAGCGCCACGGAGAGCGCCTCGATCGATCCCTGCACGTCAGCCTTGATGATGAGATTCAAGGTCTTGGCTTCTTCGTCCTCTTTCAGCTGCTCGAACACATCGGACAGCTTCGCCGCCTGCTGGCGCGCGAGTTGCACGTCCTTGAACTTGCCCTGGCGGTAAAGCGCGATCTCGCGCGCCTTGCGCTCGGACTCCACCACCATGACCTCCTCACCCGCGTTCGGCACGCCGGAAAGTCCCTGGACTTCCACGGGGATGGACGGTCCGGCCTCTTTCACCGTACGGCCTTTTTCATCGAACATGGCGCGCACGCGCCCGTGCTCGCGTCCGGCGAGGATCACGTCGCCCTTGCGCAGCGTGCCGCGCTGCACCAGCACCGTGACCACCGGGCCGCGGCCCTTGTCGAGGCGCGCCTCCACCACGAGACCCGACGCCGGTCCCGTCCTGGGCGCTTTCAGTTCGAGCACCTCGGCCGTCAGCAGCACGGATTCGAGCAGCTTGTCGATGCCTTCGCCGGTCTTGGCGGACACGTTCACAAAAATTTCATTACCACCCCACTCCTCGGCAACGACTTCGTGCTTGGTGAGTTCCTGGCGCACGCGATCGGGCTGCGCCTCGGGCTTGTCGATCTTGTTCACCGCGATCACGAGCGGCACCTTGGCATTGCGCGCGTGGTGAATCGCCTCGACCGTCTGCGGCATCACGCCGTCATCGGCCGCCACCACCAGAACCACGATATCGGTGGCCTTGGCGCCGCGCGCGCGCATGGCGGTAAAGGCCTCGTGACCGGGCGTGTCCAGGAAAGTGACGACGCCCCTGGGCGTTTCCACGTGATAAGCACCGATGTGCTGGGTAATGCCGCCGGCCTCGCCGGAAGCGACCTTGGCCTTGCGGATATGGTCGAGCAACGAGGTCTTGCCGTGATCGACGTGGCCCATGACGGTCACCACGGGCGGGCGCGGCTCAGCCTCGGCGACCGCTTCAGCCGTGGGCGTGGCGAGCAGGGCTTCAGGAGAAGTCGGTTTGGCTTCCGTGACGACATGGCCCATTTCCCCGACCACGAGCGTGGCCGTGTCGCGGTCGAGCACCTGGTTGATCGTGACCATGGAGCCCATCTGCATCAGCGTCTTGATGACTTCGGCCGCCTTGATGGACATCTTCTGGGCCAGCTCGGCGACGGTGATGGTTTCGGGGAGTGCCACTTCGTGCACGATCGGCGCGGTGGGTCTTTCGAAACCGTGCTGACCGGTGGCGCTGGTAACGACCGGCTTGTGGGCGACGATTCTGACCTTGCGCCGAACTTTCTTGCCGGCCGCCAGATGCAGTTCGCCGCGCTCACGCTCTTCGAGCTTCTCCAGCCGCTCCTTCTTGCCCTTGTGCGGTTTCTTTACCTCTTTGGCCGGCGCCGGCGCGGGTTTGGCCGCCGGTTTCACCACGGGAGCCGCCGGCGCGACCTTCGGCGCGGCGGGAATCTCCGCCACGGGAGCCGGTAACGTCTCGGCCGTCACCGGTTCCTGCGCGGGGGCTTGAGCGGTAATCGCCGCGGGTGCGGCCTCCTCGACCAGTTCCTCGGCCGGCGCTTCCTCCGCCGGAGAAGGTGTTTCTTCGACGGCAGCACGTTTGATGAAGGTGCGTTTCTTGCGCACTTCGACTTGCACCGTGCGGGTGGCGCCGGTGCGCGTGCTTTGCACAACCTGACTGGTGGATTTACGCCTGAGGGTGATCTTCTTCTTGGCCGCGCCCTCATCGGCGGCGCCGTGACTGGCGCGCAGATAATGAAACAGTTTGGCCTTCTCGTCTTCCGTGAGCGCATCGTCCGGGCTTTTGGCCGCGATGCCGGCGGCGTCGAGCTGACGCAGCAGCGTCTCCGGTGGGATACCGATCTGGTCAGCGAAGCCTTTTATCGTGATCTGTGTCATAAACTCCCGGAAAGCGGGGCACTTAGCCCGCCTGCTTGTTCTCGAACCACGGCGCGCGCGCCGTCATGATCAACTCGCGTGCGCGCTCTTCGGTTATGCCCTCGATTTCGAGCAAATCATCCACCGCCTGCTCCGCCAGCTCTTCCATGGTCTTGATGCCGCGCGCCGCCAGCAGGTGCGCGGTGTTTTCGTCCATGCCCTGCATCTCGATCAGGTCCTTGGCCGGCTCCGCCAGACTGATCTTTTCTTCCTGCGCGATGGCGCGGGTCAGCAGCAGATCGCGCGCGCGGTTGCGGATCTCGTCCACCAGCTCGTCGTCGAATTCCTCGATGGCGAGCAGTTCCTGCTTCGGCACGTAGGCGACTTCATCCAGGTTGGTGAAGCCTTCCTGGACCAGCACCGTGGCGACGTTCTCGTCCATGTCCAGCTGTTCCATGAACAGCTTGATGGCGTTGGCCGCTTCCTGGTTGCCTTTTTCCTGCGCCGATTCCGCCGTCATGATGTTGATCTCCCAGCCGGTGAGCTCGGAAGCGAGACGCACGTTCTGGCCGCTGCGGCCGATGGACTGGGAAAGCTGCTTTTCGTCCACGATCACGTCCATGCTGTGCGATTCTTCATCCACCACGATGGACTGCACTTCGGCGGGCGCGAGCGAACTGATCACGAACTGCGCCGGATTCTCCGACCAGTGAATGATGTCCACGCGTTCGCCGGCGAGTTCGTTCGACACGCTCTGCACGCGCGAACCGCGCATGCCCACGCACGCGCCGATGGGATCGATGCGCGGATCGGAGGAACTCACCGCGATCTTGGCGCGCAGGCCCGGGTCGCGCGCCGCGCCATGAATGGTGATCAAGCCCTCCCCGGCTTCCGGGACCTCGAGCTTGAAAAGCTCAATCAGCAGCTTGGGCGCCACGCGCGAAAGAAAAAGCTGCGGGCCGCGCGGAACCGATTTCACGTCTTCCAGCAGCGCGCGGATGCGATCGCCCGGCCGCAGACCCTCGCGCGGAATCATGGTGCTCTTGGAGAGCAGCGCCTCGGCGTTGCCCAGGTCGACGACGGCCTCGCCGCGTTCCAGACGCTTGACCACGCCGGTGACCATTTCGCCCTTGCGGTCCTTGTAGAGATTGACGATCTGCTCGCGCTCGGCCTCGCGCACCTTCTGCATGATGACCTGCTTGGCCGCCTGCGCCGCGATGCGGCCGAACTCGACCGGCTCCAGCGACACCTCGATGAACTCGCCGACCTGGATGTCCGGTTTCTGCTGGCGCGCCTCGGAAAGCTTGTACTGGCGGTCGGGGAATTCCACCACTTCGGTTTCGTCGGGGATGACTTCCCAGCGGCGGAAGCTGTCGTAGGCGCCGGTGTCGCGATGAATCGCGACGCGCGCGTCGATGTCGCCCTTGTGGCGCTTGCGCGTGGCCGTGGCCAGCGCCGCTTCGAGCGCCTGGAAAATGATTTCCTTGTCGACGCCTTTCTCGCGCGACACCGCATCCACAATAATCAGTACTTCATTGCCCATCATGATCGCTATCTCCCGTCACGCCTGCCGTTCAGAACCGGGGCACCAGCCGCGCCCGCTCCATGTCGTCGAACGCCAGGTTAAAACTCTCTTGGTCCACTTCCACCACGACATGATCCGCCGCCACGTCCACCAGCCGGCCGGAAAAATTCCGGCGTCCCAGCAGCGGTTGCTGCAGCTTCACCTTGATCGTCTCGCCGATGAACCGTTTGAAATCCTCCGGCTTGACCAGCGGCCGGTCGAGACCGGGTGAGGACACCTCCAGGGTGTAATGCCCCGGCAGCGGATCTTCGACATCCAGCAGCGCGGACAACTGCCGACTCACACCGGCGCAGTCGTCCACGTTCACGCCCCGGGGACTGTCTATATACACCCGCAGCGTGGGGTTGTGGTGGCTGCCGGCCACTTCCACGTCCACGAGCTCGAAGCCCATGGCGCTGACACCGGGCTCGAGCAGCTTGCGCAAATCCGCCCGCGTACCCTGCATAAATTTCCGACCCCATAAAACAAAAGTGGGCGCGCGGCCCACTTCTTATTACTTACTCTTGAAACGGCTGAATCCCGGCTGAATTATAAGCACTTCCCGCGTTTTCGGAAAGTACCATCAACCTGTACCGGGTCTGCTGGAAACAAAAAAGGCCCCAGTGGGGCCTTTTAGGGTTTGGTAGCGGGGGCAGGATTTGAACCTGCGACCTTCGGGTTATGCATACCACTACAGTTTTCACTGCACCCGGCTCGCGCCCGGTTTTGTGGTCTGGACTTTCCCTTCACCCTCGGCCTAACCGTTAGGGTGCCTGCCATCAAGTCTCTACACCTTCCTCGGGCTTTCGCCCGGGGCTTGGCTCGGGATTACCACGCTTACAGGCTTCCCCGACTTTGGCAAGTAATCACGCACGGGTTTCCCCACGCGCAGCCCATTGCAAGATCAGATCCCAAGCGTCACGGTATTCAGCGGAACCAGGTTTCCGTTGACGCTTATCGGCTTCGACCATGTGGATCTCGCTGCCGTAGCCGATGAACACCTCTACCGGGAAGACATAAAACAAATCCGGCTCAGGCAGGTAAACCAATGCAAAGTCAAAGTCTCCGGCCTGATAGGCCTCTCTGACCATGGCGCGCCGGTTCGTCCTGGTGCGCCGATTGTCAACCACGTGGTTACGCGAAGGCTTGTCAAACCACGCACACTTGACTTGCACTTTTACCAGCGCCCCTTCGACATCGAGGACCAGATCATAAGGCAACCGGTCCCCCACGGGGGTCAATACGCCCCAACCGCGGTTTAATGCGCGAAGGATTGCCGCCTGCTCGGCAATGTCCCCTTTCAGCTTGGTGTCCAAGGTGATCTCACGGAATTGAGCCCGACGAGCTGCCAGACTGCTCCACCCCGCAATAACGCGCGCAGTATACCGGCCGGAACGGATTAATTCAACGAGAAATTAGGAACTTAACCGGGCCCGATCGCCAGATGCGATCCACGGGTTGATCCAAATTAGCTCTGAGTATCAAGCGGATGCTTCATCGCGCGCGACATCACGATTCTGCCGCAGGATATCAGTGCAATAGATATAGGCGATCCAGCCCATGAATCCGGTAACCACGCTGGCCAGCGCATCGATCAACACCGGACTCTCGGCGGGGATGAATCCGGTAGCCAGGGCCGGAGCGAGCACCAGCAGCGCCAGGAAGGCGGAATGAGAGATTCTTGTCCAGGCGATCTGAAGCGATGCCTTGAGGCTGGGCAGCAGGCGAAATTCCCGCTGCACGAACACAAACGGCAGCCAGTAGACGAAAACAAACGCCAGCGCGCCTGTCGCCGGACCGAAAAACGCCGAGAGCGCCTGCGTCAGACTCTTGAGGTCCGAGCCCGTCAGCAGCAACGCCATGAGCACCAGGATATTTATCACCAGCGCGAACAGCAGGCCCGCCTTGAGCGTCAGCCACACAAAGCTGGCAAAAACCGTGTTACCCGCCCGGATGATTTCTCCGACCGACAAGGCCTCCCGTCCCAAGGTCAATGCATGAAAAGCGCCGGCCTGCAGATAGAAGAACAACAGCAAGGCCGTGGCGGTCAGGAATATGACCAGTGCCGATGCCAGCGGCGCGGCGTCTGCCGGCACGCGCCATTGCATGGAAAATACCAGAACGATCTGCGCCGCCAATACGAACCAGATGCCGGGACTCAACACGGCACGGATGGCGGCATGCAGACGGAGTTCGCCCTCGGAACGCAAGGGAATGTCGCGAGTAACTTCCTGCATCAGTCAGGTAATTTCAAGGAGTGGAAGATTTTTGAAAACTTAGCTGAAGTTATAGTGCTTCTTGACCGGGCTCAGGATCTCCCAGGTGCAGGACATGCCGGCGGGAAATGACACCAGGTCGTTTTCCACTATTTTTACCGGCTCGCCGCCATCGGGCGTTACGATAATCTCGCCTTCCAGGATGTAGCAGGTCTCTTTCTGGTCATAGGTCCAGGGAAACCTGGAAATCTCCCGGGTCCAGATCGGCCAGTCATAGACACCGATCACCTCCAGCTTCATCGGCGACGGGTCGTGCTCAATATAGATTTGCATCATGGTTCTTCCTCGCGGTAAGCGCCCCATTCTACGTCCACAGGGTGAAACCCGGCAACGCGTTCGCCACGGAGTCCTGCGTCTGATCGGTCAACCCATAAACCGCGATAGCGAACCGACTCCCCCTCTCCCCTCGCGGGAGGTGAGGCGGAGCAGTCGCAGATGTCCAGCGGACATCTGCGCCGCCGAACGGGTGCGCGGGATGTTCGCGCACCCCGGCGGGAACCATGGGGTGAGGGGCGCGAAAGACCGAGAACCTGCGATTCAAGGGGACCATTCGCGACGACGGCACGGTCGTGGAGTCTCTCCCGGCAGTTCGTCGGAGCGGGTGGCCGGCAGACATCAGGCATGAAAATAACGTCTATACTAAATATTGATAAAACCCCCGTGAAAGGCAGACACGCCCTGATTCTGCCGCCGTGAGCTGTCAAGCGTGAACTTCCCGCGTTTTTCCAAGGACCCGCGTGCCGAGCAGTCGCTGAGACACTCGGTACGTGACGGCGTGGCCTATTCCGTCATGGCCGGCGCCGGCGAGCACTACATTTCGGCCTACGCCCTATTCCTGAAAGCCACGACCGCGCAGATTTCCTGGCTCGCGGCCTTTCCCTCGCTGCTCGGCTCGTTCGCGCAATTGTTCTCGGCCTGGCTGGCGAGTCGCCTCGGCCGGCGCAAGGCCATCATCCTGTTTGGCGTTGTGCTGCAGACGGCCATGTGGCTGCCGATCATCTGGCTGCCGTATTTCTTCCCCGCGCATGCCGTGACCATCCTTATCGTGTGCGTCGCGCTGTATTTCGCCGGGGGTCACCTGGCCACGCCGGTATGGAACAGCCTCATGGGCGATCTCGTGCCCGAGCGACGGCGCGGGCGCTTCTTCGCGCGCCGCACCCGGCTCATGAGCATGACAACTTTTCTGGCGCTGGTGGGCGCCGGCCTGCTGCTGCACGGTTTTGAGGCCGCGGATCGCGTGCGTCTTGGGTTCATGCTGGTCTTCACTCTCGCGGCGCTGGCGCGGCTCTATTCCGCCACCCAACTCGCGCGCATGCACGACCCGGAATCTGTCCCGAGCCCCATCGATTGGCCGGCTTTGCCTGGCCTGTGGCAGCGAATGCGCGGATCGCATTGCGTGCGCTTCACTTTTTTCTTCGCCGCCATGCAGTTCGCGGCGGCGATTGCGGCGCCGTTCTTCGTGGTTTACATGCTGCGCGATCTTGGCTTTTCCTACCTCCAGTACATGTCGGCCACGGCGCTTGCGGTCGTGGCGCAGTTCGGCAGCCTGCGCATGTGGGGCCGGCTCGGCGATATCTTCGGCAATCGCGTGATACTCACCGTTACCGGTTCCGTGATCCCGTTTTTCCCCGTGCTCTGGCTGGTTTCGCCCCACTTTGCCTATGTTGTGATTCTGCAAATGCTCGGCGGTCTCTTCTGGGCCGGCTTCAGCCTGAGCGCGAGCAACTACCTTTACGATACGGTAAGTCCCGAGCGCCGCGCCGCCTACAGCGCGGTGCACAACGTATTTACCAGCCTCGCCATTTTCGTCGGCGCCCTGCTTGGCGGCTTCTTGAGCCTGGTGGTTCCGGAAAACTTCACGCTGTTCGGCAAATCATGGCACTGGACCAGCAGCCTGTGGGGCGTGCTGGTGGTCTCGAGCCTGGCGCGGGGCGTGGTGGCCCTGTCGCTGGCACCGGCCTTGCGCGAGGTGCGTGAGGTGCGCCAGCTCACACCGGCGGGATTGATGCTGCGGGTAGTACGCTTCAACGCGCTGGGGGAACTTATCTTCGACATGCTGGCGTTCACCCGGCGCCGCCTGCGTTCCTCCGGTCCAGCCTGAGAAACCAGACCAGTCCTGTCAGGCGCGCCAGGATCGCTTGGACAGAAGAGCGGGTTGGTGCTAAAAATAGACACAGCGGCATGCTTCGAGCCAAGGACCGGCTGAACTCCCCGAGCCAGACGATCTGCAATCCCGAATCTGACCGCCAGTCAGCAATACCATCGCTTATATCGTGTCACCCCTATTCCGCGGGGCTCACGGGCATTATGGTATTGCCGGATCGCAAGCGGAAATTTTTCTCGCAGGGACGGAAAGGAATCATGAACACACATCGCATCACCGCCATGGCAATGGCTGTGGCACTCGCCGGTTTGGTGCATCCACTCGCGGCGGAGGAGGACATTCTAACGCCCCCCACGAACGACACGCTTCAGCAGAATGCCTCTGAGCAGAAACCGGAGGCGGAAAGTACGGTGTCGGAGATGGACGTGTCTGTGCATACATTCGCGCAGCCCACCGATAAATTGCTGAGCGAGATGAAGGTTTACCCCTCTTTTTAATTTTTCAGGTTTTAAGGATGTCAAAACAAAAAAAACCCCCGAAAGGGGCTTTTTTGTTTTGCACAACAATCGAATTCACGCCAATGCCTTTATCGCCTGTCGGCACAGATCCATGATGACGCCCACCCATGGCAATACACCGACAAGGACCAGCGCATTGATGCCCATCAACACCTGCACATCCCGGCCCGCGCGGATCGGGGCATGCTCCGTGGCGTCGTCGAAATACATGAGCTTGATCACGCGCAGGTAATAGTAGCCCCCGATGACGGCGAGCAGCACCGCCGCCACGGCCAGCGGGATCATGCCCACCTTGATGACGGACTGGATTACGAGCAGTTTGGCGTAGAAACCCACGGTCGGCGGCACGCCGGCCATGGACAGCATGAGCAGCATCATCAGGAAGGCATGCCACGGGCTGCGCTGGTTGAGCCCCTTGAAGTCTTCCAGCCGCTCGGCCTCGAAGCCCGCGCGTGACAGCAGGATGATCATGCCGAAAGCGCCGGCGCTCATCACAGCATACACCAGAATATAAAACAGCGAGGAGCTGTAGCCGTTCGGCTCCGCGCTCAGGATGCCGAGCAGGAAGAAGCCCATGTGCGAGATCGAAGAATACGCCAGCATGCGCTTGATGTTGTCCTGGGCAATGGCGATAAGGTTGCCGATGGCCATGGACAGGACGGCGATAATCATCAGCATGGATTGCCAGGAGCCCGCCAGCGGCTCCAGCCCGCCGACCAGCAGACGCAGGAACAGCGCAAACCCCGCGAGCTTCGGCGCCGTGCCGACGTAAAGCGCCACGGCCGTCGGCGCGCCGTGATACACGTCCGGCACCCACATGTGAAACGGCACCGCGCCCAGCTTGAAGGCCAGGCCGGAGATGACGAATACCAGGCCGAATATCAGGATGATGTTGTCGGGTGACATTTTGCCGATGGCCTTGGATACCGCGGCAATTTCGAGGCTGCCGGTCGCGCCATAAAGCATGGACATGCCGTAAAGCAGCATGCCGGAGGCAATCGCGCCCAAGACAAAATATTTCATGGCCGCCTCGGTCGCCGTTCCGGAATCGCGCTGGAACGCGATCATGGCGTAAAGCGAGAGCGACAAAAGTTCGAGACCGAGGTACAGCGTCAGGAAATGGCTGGCCGAGGCCATGACCATCATCCCCACCACGCCGAACAGGCCGAGCACGAAATACTCGCCCCGGAACATGCCGCGGTCACGCAGATAGTCGCGCGAATAGGCGAAGACAAAGAAAGTGATGACGTATGTCCCCAGCTTCAACAGGTCCGCGAGGCTATCCGCAACGAACATGCGACTGAAGGTAAGCATCGGCGCATCCGACCCAAACTTCACCGTCAGCAGCGCTGCGCCGACAAGAGTCGCCTGTGTGAGCCAGTAGGAAATCACGCGCCACCGGTCCGACAGGAACAGATCGAGAACCAGGATCGCACAGGCCATCGAGAACACGAAGATCTCGGGCGCCGCGGGCAACATGTTCGGTATCGTGTTCGTCATGAATAATCTTCTTGGAACCACGGATGAACACGGATGAACACGGATAAAACCGCGAACTCCGCTCCCTGATTCTTCGATCTGTGTTTATCTGTGTTCATCTGTGTTTTCATAAGTATTACAGTTTCGATACCGCGACCTGCTGCAGCAGGTGCTCGACCGACGCGTGCATCACGTCGAGGAACGGATAAGGCCATAAGCCCATCACCAGCACGGCGAGAGCAAGCAAGGAAAGGAATATGATCTCGCGCGGGGTGGCGTCCGTGAGCGCGGCGACCTTGTCGTTGGCGACCGCTCCGAAAACAACACGCTTGACCATCCACAGCGTGTAGGCGGCGCCGAACACGAGCGTCGTGGCCGCCGCCAGGGCGTACCAGACATTGACCTGGAACGCGCCCAGGATCACCAGCAGCTCGCCCACGAAACCGGAAGTCCCGGGCAGGCCGGCGTTCGCCAGGGCAAACAGCATCATGAAGGAAGCGAACACCGGCATGCGATTGGCCACGCCGCCGTAATCCTCGATCATGCGCGAGTGCAGCCGGTCATACAGCACGCCCACGCACAGGAACAGCGCGCCGGAGACAAAACCGTGCGAGATCATCTGCACGATGCCGCCCTCGATGCCCTGCGTGTTGAATATGAAAAATCCAAGCGTCACGAATCCCATGTGCGCGATCGAGGAATAGGCGATCAGCTTTTTCATGTCCTCCTGCACCAGCGCCACCAGGCCGATGTACACGATCGCGATGAGCGAGAGCGCGATCATCAGCCAGGCCAGCTCGTGCGAGGCATCCGGCAGAATCGGGAGCGAAAAGCGCAGGAAACCGTAGGCGCCCATCTTCAGCATGATCGCGGCCAGGATCACGGAACCGCCCGTGGGCGCCTCGACGTGCGCATCCGGCAGCCAGGTGTGCACCGGCCACATCGGCACCTTCACCGCAAAGGCCGCGAGGAAGGCGAAAAAGATGAGAATCTGAGGTGTGAGCCCGAGCCTGGCGCCGTGCCAGGCGAGGATATCGAAACTGCCGGCCTGATAATAAAGATAGATAAAGGCCACCAGCATCAGCACCGAACCGAGAAAGGTATAAAGGAAAAACTTGATGGTGGCGTAAACGCGGTCCGGCCCGCCCCACAGGCCGATGATGAGGAACATCGGTACCAGCATGGCTTCCCAGAAAATATAGAAGAGGATGCCGTCGAGCGCGCTGAACACGCCGATCATGAGCCCTTCCATGATGAGAAACGCGGCGTGGTACTGCGCTACCTTCGTTTCGATCACCTTCCAGGCGGAGATGATGACCAGCACGGTACTGAAGCTCGTCAGCAGGATCAGCAGCAGCGAAATGCCGTCGATACCGAGACGATAGCGGATGTTGAATGCCTCGATCCAGGCGTAATCCTCGACAAACTGCATCGCGTGGGTAGCGC
>Ga0209542_10006632_pt1 | contig 22458 bp, 18 predicted proteins | sample RifCSPhighO2_01_FD_184028 | JGI IMG/M metagenome (GOLD analysis project Ga0209542, IMG submission 184028) | Soil microbial communities from Rifle, Colorado - Rifle CSP2_plank highO2_0.1 (SPAdes) (version 2) | ecosystem: Environmental > Terrestrial > Deep subsurface > Rock core/Sediment ... | reverse complement strand
CGGCGAGCGTTAGGGAGCGGCGGCGGGACGGCTTCCATTAGTTAGGAATTTTACAGAAAGTCAAATCGTGGAGCGGGTAAGGGGAATCGAACCCCTGTCTCGACCTTGGGAAGGTCATGTACTGCCACTGTACTACACCCGCAATGCAACGAATCACGCATAGCGTGACGCAAGTCCCAATAAATGTCAATTACCCGCGATATACTTCCACCATTTAATAGCGTTTGAAACATAGTTTATTTCTTTGTTCTCGTTGTTCTCGGAATTTGCGCCGGCGATTGTTTCTCCTTCCTCATTATTCGAAATATTCAAATCCTCCGCGCTTTGACCATCTCTGACTATAACAACTACTTCCTCTCCGGGTTTTTTCAAGTTTAACCTTTTTTTCGCTTCGAGTTCAATAACATTTGGGTCTTCAAATGAACCTATAAGCGAAGAGAGGTCGTTATTTCTTTTTTCTAGTGATATTATTTCTTCTTTAAGCCGGTCTATTTCTTTTTTCACCTTATATCTCTCATGCATCTCTTGACCCGCCACATATCCCATCCATATCGTAATTGAACCCAAAATCAAAAGCGATAGCCGTGAAGCTAAGATATTTATGATTCTTTTGACATTGTTTTTTCTTTTCATCTATGATTAAATGAAGGCGAAATGAATAACAAAAATTTCAGAAAAATAGCCAAGATGATATGGATTGTTATGGTTTTTATGGTAGCTTTTTCTATGGTAGCTTTTTTGATAGCGCCTGTATTTTAATAATGCGCCGTGCCAGTTCCTGACAACTTAATAATACAACACTAGAAGCACTTTTTCCAAATTTTAAACAAACGCGTCAATTCGATTTTCTTTAAGGAGGTTTGCATAATGCCGAATTTTCAACAAATGGAACAGTACGGCGTTCAAAGAATCCACCATATATACGATAAAGATACCAGCCTTAAAATGATAATTGTGATACATGACCGCACCCTTGGACCCGCGCTTGGCGGAATAAGATTTTACGACTATCTCTCCGAGGAAGACGCCCTGGAAGACGCGATGCGTCTTGCTAGAGGAATGACTTTCAAAAATGCCATCATACACAAATTAAGCGGCGGACGGCTAAGTTACGGCGGCGGAAAATCTGTAATAATGGGCAATCCAAACAAGGATAAAACGAGGGCTCTTTTGCTCGCCGCGGCCGAAGCTATAAACGAACTTGACGGCGAATACATAGGCGGCGAAGATATGGGAACATACGATAGCGATATGGAAGTAATGCTGGAACGGACCAAGCATGTTGCGGGAATCCAGGAAACGCATTCAAGAGGCGGCAAAAGGGGCGGGGGAGACCCGTCTCCCATAACGGCTATCGGCGTATTCGAAGGCATAAGATCGTGCCTTACCTATGTTTACGGAACGGACTGGATGAAGCAAAGAAAATTCGCGATACAGGGACTAGGCAAGGTGGGCTTTTCTTTGCTTGAATACCTAGCTGTCCGAAGTATGCCGTCCAACATAATCGTCACAGATAAAGATACGGCAAGGATAGCAAAGGCAAAATCCGAATATCCGGAAATCAATGTCCTTGACCCAGACCACAGCGATGAAATTTTCGATCAGCAATGCGATGTTTTTGCTCCATGCGCCATAGGCGGCATTATCAATGATGGCACAATAAAGCGCCTAAAATGCAAGATTGTTGCCGGCGCCGCCAACAACCAGCTTCAGGAACCGCGCCACGGAGAAATGCTCAAGGAACTAGGCATACTTTATGCTCCAGATTATGTCATAAATGCTGGAGGAGCCATAAATGTGTCGGTTGAACTCCAGCCGGGAGGTTACGACCATGACAGAGCCGATGCTTTCACTAGAAGAATTGGGCCTCTGCTGACGCAAATTTTTAGAGCCGCGACAGCTAAAAATACAACGCCCGAAAAAGTAGCGGGAGAAATGGCGGAGATGGTTCTAAAGAGCAGACGGGATCTAAATAATGTAGATTAACCCCAAACCCCCGATTAAATTCGGGGGTTTTGAATAACTCTACCCCCTGAATATTTTCATAAAAGTTTCGCTGTCGAGATGCACCTTGCCAAATTCCTTCAAGCGCTTCTTGCCCCTCTTTTGTTTTTCAAGAAGCTTCCTTTTTCTTGTGTAATCCCCGCCATAAAGATAACCGGTAACATCCTTCTTCATCGCTCCCCTAGTTTCTCGAGCGATAATCCTGCCCCCGACAGCCGCCTGTATGGCCACTGCGAATTGTTCTGCCGGAAGAATATCCTTTATCTTTTCTACGATTTTTTTTGCTTCTTCCTGAATTCTTTGGCGAGGAACCATTCGCGACAGCGTTTCAAATCGTTCGCCTGCGAGCAGAATATCCATTTTTAGAACATCCGCCTCTCTCGTGCCTATTGGGTCGTACGCCAAAGACGCGAAACCGCTAGAAACGCTCTTTAGTTTATCGTAAAAATCAGTAATTATTTCCGACAAAGGCATCTCGTATTTTATTCTTAACAATTCCTTACCTAAATTTTCAGTGGTTAAATACTTGCCGCGCATATCTTTCAATATGGACATGATCCCGGAAAGATAAAAAGACGGAGTTAAAATTTCAAGAGAAACATAGGGCTCGAATGTTTTAGATACCAAGGAAGCTTCGGGGAATTTGGATGGGGTGTACACCATTATTTTTTCCCCGTCCGCTTTCTCAACTTCGTAAACGACAGACGGCGCCGTTACAACTGTTTCTATGCCGAACTCCCTCTTTAACCTTTCAAGTATTATTTCCATATGCAACATTCCTAAAAAACCGAACTTAATGCCTCTCCCCAACGCCTCGGAGTAATCCGGTTCGAAATAAAGCGAGGCATCATTCAATTTAAGCTGTGTGACGCCCTCCTTTAATGCATCGAATTCATTGCCCTGCTCTGGAAAAACACTCGCGAACACTAACGGTTGCGGCTCTTTATAACCTTCGAGCGGCTCGATGCCCGCCGAATCGCGTTCAGCAAGCACGGTCGTGATAGTATCTCCGATTTTTATTCTCTCGGCTTCCTTTAGACCTGTGGCTATGTATCCTATCTCTCCGTCTTTTATGGAATCCGCGGGGACTAAATTCGGGGAAAAATATCCAAGCTCCTTGATGCCACTTTCAAGCGAACTTACCATAAACAAAATTTTGTCGTTCTTGCGCACCGAGCCACTCTTTATCCGCACATGTGCCACTACGCCTTTGTATGTATCGTAAGTAGAATCGAAAATCAATGCCTTCAAAAAGGCGGGTTCTTTGCTTAAAGAAGGCGACGGGATTTTTTCGATCACCGCTTCCAGCAATTCCTGAACTCCCTCGCCGGTCTTTCCCGAAACCTTGTATATTTTGTCCGCCACATAATCAAAGGATAAAAGCAAATCTTCTATTTCTTTCTCTGTTTCCTGGATTCGCGCTTGGGGCAGATCCACTTTGTTTATAGCCGGAATCACAACAAGCCCCTGATCAAGCGCGATTTTGGCATTCGCGAGAGTCTGCGCCTGCACTCCTTTTGTAGCGTCTACTAATAAAATTACCCCCTCCACCGCCGCAAGCGCTCTAGAAACTTCGTAGGCAAAATCCACATGCCCCGGCGTGTCTATTAGGTTAAAGGCGTAATCTTTCCCATTGAGCGCGTATGCCATCCTAACCGGAGTCATCTTTATAGTAATGCCCCGCTCGCGCTCCAGATCCATTGAATCAAGAATTTGCTCTTGCATTTTTCTCTTTTCGATAGTTTTAGTAATCTCTAAAAACCGGTCAGCCAGAGTTGACTTGCCGTGATCAATATGCGCGATTATTGCGAAATTACGGATATTTTGCTTATTAGACATGCGTTCATACTAGGCCATTTAACGCTAAAAGAAAAGGTTGCTATGAGGGGCACATAGGTTCAAACCTATGTATTTCGTGTCTTTGTAATTAAACGCGAAGTCTCTTCTTTGCAATATCCAAAAACGAATAGAGTTCTTGAGATTTCATAAAAAACATGCCAGCGAGGTACACGACCGCACCGCAAACGGAGGCGAACGCGGCCTGCATAAACAGTCCCCAAAAAGTATTCGTATCGACAAACGGCTCTATTAGAAATAGGGCCCCGTAGCACGCAACGCCGCTGGCTATGCTTGAGAGGCTTATTTTGAAAACAGAGTAATAAACCGAGGACACAAAGGCATTATTTTCGCATTTTCTAGAAATAACATAAAAAAGCAGTGTAAAATCCGCGATTCCCGCTACTGAAAACGCCAATGGCAGGCCGAGCAATCTTACATTGCTTACATCGTAAAGATCCATAAAATTCTTCACCATGTCCGAAAACCAAACCAAATCAAATGCCCAAAACACGAATAAAAAGCTCAACGCCACATTAACCGCCATGCCGGCAATATTTATAACAACTGGGGTCTTAGTGTCTTGCTTAGCGTAAAAAGCTCTGGATAAAACCGGCACTAAACTATGCGCAAATATGCCTACGCAAAAAAGGCCCAGCGCCGCCGCTGTAAGCCGCGTATCTACCCATCCAAACTCTCCGCTACCGAGCGCAATTCTCACAATATGAGCCCTTAAAATAAAGATTATCACGCTTAGAGGTAAAACCATAAAAAACACCATGCGAATTACGCTTCCAAGCTGTTTTATAAATCTTTTTCTGTCGTTTGAAGACGCGGATTCCGAAAGAGCCGGAAACGCCGCTGTCGCGAAAGATATGCCCACTATTCCTATTGGTATGTATTGAAGATTATTCGCGAGATTAAAAACGGAAATTGACCCCACCGCCAAAGTGGATGCTATGGCAGTTATAACCAGCAGGTTTATCTGAAATGCTCCCAGCCCTATCGCGCGAGGCACAAGAAGCGTAAATATTTTCCGCAAATTATCGTCTTTTAGATTGAGCGTCCTTCTCCAAGAAAATCCGGAAAGGAAAACCGGGGGAACCTGAATCGCGAAATGAAGCAACGCTCCAAACGCGACGCCCAAAGCGAGCCCATGAACTCCGAAGTAATCGACAAAAAAAACAGCGCCAAATATAATACCGGCGTTGTAAAAAATCGGGCCTAAGGAATATGCCATAAATCTCCTAAAGGAATGAAGTATCCCTGAAAATATCGCGCTAAGCCCCAAAAATATTGGGCTTAGAAACATTATCCGAGTGGAAACTACCGTCAGCTCGGTTTTTTCGGCGTTAAATCCGGGCGCTAAAAACGGAACTATAAGAGGCGCGGCAACAACCAGTATGCTGGCTATCAGAACAAGCGCAAGCATCGAAACATTCAAAAAATTACTGGCGAGATTCCAGGCCTCATTTTTATTCTTTGAATGAACAGCCATAAACACCGGAATAAACGCGGAGGATACTGCGCCCGCTATAACAATATTATAAACAAGGTCTGGAATTCTGAAAGCCGCAAAATAAATATCCAGCTCATCTCCCGCGCCGAACATACCAGCTAAAATTCTATCCCTGACTAAACCCAAAACGCGGCTTGCGAGAGCCGCGCCTGCCAAAAAAAAAGCGGCGGAAGCTATGGAATTGAAACGAATGTTTAGAATGCGGCTAAGCATAAAATCGCTTCTTAATCTCTAATTTTGCAGTATATACCCCAATGTCTTGTCTCTGTCCAGCGAAAACGAAACCTCCCCGTTTGCGCCGCCGGCATTATTCCAAACAATTTGCCAATTATCAGGTGTATTAATATCCAGGTTCACATCCACTTCCTTGCCTGCCTGCTTTTGTATTTTGAGATCATATTTTCCGACTCCATTTTCAAACACGATTTTGAAAGGGAGCTTATACCTCAACTCAAACGATGTTGATTTTTGAGGCCTTGTAACAAGCCAGGTTCCAAAGACCGTTTTTCCGCTTTCCTTGAATATATCCACCGTACCAAATTTTGTTAAAAAAGATTCAATATGAACAACATCGGGGTCTTCTTCAAACCCAAGCTCCTTATAATCCGGAGATTCCGCGTCATCCCGCCTTTCTCCTCCAGAATAAGAAATAAGCTCAACTCCTTCGGGAACATAAATTTTAACATAATCTATTCTGTTTCTGTTATACCACCAGTACTCCGAATCTCCGCCGTTATGGATTTGATCTATTCTTAAATTCCCGAGAATTGATCCGTCTTTTTGCACTTCGACCCCGTAACTCACCTTGTCGTCAGCAAACTTGCTTGTCTTATATCCTCCTATGTTTGAGTAAACAACGGCTAAATAATCCATGCTGTTATTTTTGTTTTCCGCAACTCCGGAACCGCCGTCTATCCTTCCGGTCCAACCCTGATTGTCGAAAAATCCTTGAACATCAGAATTCTTAAAATAGAACATGATATTTTTCGCGTCCAAATCTTCCATAACGCTTGCCAAAAGCTCTTTGCTTGAACTTTTCACCGTCTCCGAAAGCTTTTGTATGAATACGGGGGCGAAATCCGCAAGTATTTTTTTGGGGCGATTAAGCTTTTTGTCGTAAGCTACTTCAACTTCATACTGAATCTCATCGCGAAAATTTTTAGAATCCAAGTTAAGATCGTATTCATCAATTCGTATCGGCCCCGTAAATTTCAGTAAACGCTCCACGACCTCTATATTCACGCTTATAACTCCGTCTATGTTTCCTCCTCCGGTTTTTTCGTAAAACCAAGAAATTTTCTCCGCTGAAAATGGAAAATCAAAAAACCAATTGGCATCGTGCGTTGACCATGCATTCGCTATATGCTGAAACGGCTTCGGCGGAACAATATTAACAGTAAGTTGCCCATCCGCGCTGTATATTCCGTCAATAAACATATTCTTAAGCTTACCCTGCGAGAATTCTACAATCGCGTACGACCCTATAAACCCTCCGGTTGGTCTAATCTCGCTTGAATTTTGAAATACAATAAGATATCTTTTCGAGGAATCCTTGCCGAGCAGTTCCGATGATATGGCGGAGTAATCCCGCGCAAGACTTATGAGATTGAGAAGTCCCGGAACCTCTTCCTTCAGGTCCGCGATGCTTGCCTGAAATTCCAACGGGAAATCCAGGGGATTAACTTTTTTAATTTCGGATTCCGCCGCCGCAACTTCAAATTCGGCTTTATCCAGCATATCCGCGAATAATTCAAAAACTTCCGGAGCGTATCCCGGGTATTGCTTATTTTCTTCGTCGAATAAACCTATGAGCGACTCCACGGAAAGCATTTTATCAAGCGGCATAACTGAAAAAGCGGAACTTAGCGTTTCTCCCGCGAGCGCGATATGTTTTGCCCCATTAAGTAAAGATATAGCCGAATCCGCGTGCGAATCGAATGGCAAATTCTCCGCGACCGAAATAGCCACAGCTCCGACACCGCTAAGAGATTCCTCGGCTTTGACTATACTCGCGTACGCATTTGAAAAATTTTCGGCGGCTTTTTGAAAATCCAAATTCTTTAAGGACTCTTTTGCGAGTTTAAAATTCTGGTATGCCTCTACGCCGCTTGCCACACTTTCACCTTTAGCGTTTATTCCCTTATAAATAAAAAATCCTCCGAAAGTTACGCCAGCCACAATAACCGAAACAACGGTAAAATTACCCACCTTTTTTAATACCGAAACAAACGAGTCCTTGCCTGCGTCTCTTTCCGGCAAAACGCTTTTATGCGGACTTGGACCGGCAAAAAATTCGCTCACCTTACTTGACTTATCTTCGCTTATGTCTTGGTAATCCGGATATAACTCCCTACCGGCATAATAATTCTCCCCGCTTACCGCGTCTTCCGCGATATTTATTTCTGAACCGTATAATTCCTCCAATCCCGACGCATAATCAACATTCGGCTTTTCATATCCATATCGCGATGAACTTTTTATGTTTGGTATAAGCTTGAGCTTAAAAGGCTTCGTTATATGACCTTCACGGTTTGACACCGTGTTTCGGGCGCGCCGTTCTTCAGTTATGGATGCCAGTTTCGCTTCGTATCCTTCGAATTTTTTTAGCTCATCGAGTAAATCCTGTTTGCGGGCACTATTTTCTGAAAAAATTTTAGAACCTTCTTTTATCAAAGATGCTATCTCGTTCTTATGTTTTCCTATGCCATGGAGTGAACTTACCGCTTCTCCGGACGACAAGATCGCTCCCAAATCAACCCTGCTTTCCCCGATGCTCATTCTCCCCTTTCCGTTTCTCAAATCCAAAACAAACGGCGATGACCCGCCATTTTTCTTTCTTTTTATATCAAAAAAATTAGAGGTGGACTTCCTCCGATTCATAAATCAATTATAACATACCCGAATTTCCGAGCAAAACTAAACTATAACCCTTTGCCGTTACCCTATTAAAACTTTGAGTGTTTCTTCGGCGGATTTTTTCCACGAAAATTTTTTAGCTTGAATGACTCCCTTTGCGGAAAACATATCTTTAACCCTCTTATCTTCCGTCAACTCTCCCAGCATCCAGGCAATGTCCGAAATGTTAAACGGGTCAACCAACACAGCCGCGTCCTCCACGACCTCGGGCAAAGATGAACACGCCGATGTAATTACCGGCGTACCCGAAGCCATAGCTTCGAGCGGAGGAAAACCAAATCCTTCGTATATGCTTGGGTACACAAAAATTTCCGCAAGGCGATACAACCCGGGCTTGTCAGCGTCATCGACAAATCCCACATAAATTATGTCGTCTCTGAATTTTGATGATTTTATCGCGGTGAAAATTTTTTCGTAAAGCCACCCCGGCTTGCCGGCTATGACCAACTTCATATCCTCGCGCCCAGAAGATTCCTTAAACAGCTCAAACGCTTTAATGGTTCCGTACACATTCTTTCTCGGCTCTATCGTTGAAAGTGAAAGGATAAATTTATCCGGAAGACCATATTTCATTTTCACATAAGCAAGCTCGCTACCGCTTTTTTCCGCGAAAAAATCTTCGTTTACGCCGGAATAAACTATGAAAATTTTTTTAGGGTTTATACCGTAAACATCATAAAGATCATACGCGGTTGATTCGGACATAGCTATAAGCCTGTCGGCTCTTCTTGCCTGATCTCTTGGGAAGTTCGAGAAATGCCAAAGTTTTCTTTTTTTGTCGAAAAATTCAGGATAACGCTCGAATGACAAGTCGTGGAAAGTTATAACGCTTCGGCATTTCTTGCTAAGCGGGGAAAATATGAAATGTGGGTTAAAAAATATATCGGCTCCGCCTATCATCTTATCGATTTTTGGCGACTTGAAAAAACGGGTGCTGAAACTGAAATATTTGTTGGGATACCCAAAAAAATATTTTTCGATGTTTTTAGATTCTCCCAAAAATGCCATATCCGGCTTTTGCGTTTTCGCGTTAAAAAACAGCTTGAATTTTATATCGTCCAAACCTAATTTCTTTAATATATCGGCGTTTGTCATATACTTCAAGATGTTTCTTGTGTATTCTCCAAGGCCGGTATATGCTCCGCCCGAAAGTGAACGGATGTCGATGCCTATTATCATAAAATCAAAAAATGCGTTCTAGCGCATAAACCTCCCGTTTTATACCGTAATTTCAAATTTTACGCGCTATCTTCCATTTTTTATTTTTACCCTCTCGTTGAATGTGGAATTTATGAAATCTATTATTTCATCTCTAAACCGCGCCTTGTCAAATCTCATAGCATGCCGCCTTATCAATTTGGAATCAAATTTCAGCTTTAAGAATTTTTGAACCGCATCAATCAAGCACTCCTCATTCTGTTCATTAAAGAATACTCCGTCTTCGCCTTCTTTGATAATCTCCAAAGCCCCTCCGCCCCTGTAAGCTATCACCGGACGACCCGATGCCATAGCTTCCACCGCGACGACCCCGAAATCTTCCTCTTGCGGAAATACAACCGCCAAAGCTTTCGCATAATAATCCGCGATGTGGCGTTCCGAAACGAGACCTAAAAATTCTATATTGCCTTTCGCTTCCGTTAAAAGACGCTTTCTCTCCGGACCATCTCCCACTATTCTAAGTTTCAGTCCCAGCTTATTGAACGCCCGCACGGCCATCCTAAACTTTTTATAGGGGACCAGCCTTCCCACCATTAAAAAATAACCTTCGCTTTCTTTTACTCCCGTGATGCCGCCATCTAAAACACGGAAACGATCCGTGTTCACTGGTGGGTAGATAACCCTTGCGTCACGACGGTAATATTTTTCTATCCTTCTCTTTACGAAGTTTGAATTCGCTATAAACGCGTCAACTCTTTCCGAGGCATGCTCATCCCACATTCGGACATATGTTGTGAATATGGGACTCATCGCCTTTATGAACTTCGGATATCCAAATTCTCCGAGTAACTTCTGACTTTTGTCCCAAATATATCTATGCGGCGTATGGCAGTACGAAATATGGAGAGTTTCCGGTTTCGTGATGACACCTTTGGCATAGCTCCCCGAATCCGACAAAACTAAATCGTAATCGGATAAATCAAACTGCTCTACGGCGTAAGGCATAAATACGGGAAAGTACCTATGCCGAGAAGCCGCAAGAGGCACTTTTTGCAAAAACGAAGTAACTATTTTCCTATGCGAAAATGCGTAGCCCGTGAGCCGAGCATCATAAACAAGCGTATATATGGGAGCGTCCGGAAACATTTCACAGAATGTCTCCAATACCCTCTCGGCCCCTCCGTATTGATTTAGATAATCGTGAACGAGTGCGACTTTCATAAAATTATAGTATCTACATAAGATACTATAATTTTGTCCTTGAGAGCAACCCGCTACGCTGATTTATGCTGACCGGAAACCGCGTATCCGCGTCAATTAGCAATATCGGCATAAATCGGCGGCTTAATACTCCGTCCTTCCGAATATCAGCACCCCTAAGGTCTTGAGCAAAATAACAACATCTTTTTTGATAGACCAGTTCTCCAAATAATATCGGTCGAGTTTTACCTCCTCTTCGAAAGGCAACTTTTCCGCTCCAGAAACTTGAGCAAGACCAGTAACGCCCGCTTTCACCGCGAGAACTTTTTTGTGATGGCGTTCATACAAGGCAACTTCGTCCGGCTGATGGGGCCTTGGGCCTACAAGACTTATATTACCCTTCAGCACATTAAATATTTGAGGAAGCTCATCAACCCTTTTAGACCGAATGATCTTTCCGACTCTTGTTACTCGCGGATCATCTTTCATCTTGAAAAGCGGACCGTCCTTCCTTTCGTTGCTGTCTTTGAAATATTCTTTGTACTTATCCGCGCCCTCTACCATGGACCTAAATTTTATCAAATCGAATTCTTTGCTCTGGCTTATTCTTTTAAGCCGTACGAATACCGGCCCGCGGCTGTCCCATTTTATCAGAAAAGCTATAAGTAAAAATACGGGTATTAAAAATAGCATAAGTAAAAGTGAAAATGTTATATCGAAAACTCTTTTAATTATGAGCCCCCAACCATCTATGTTTGTCCGTTTCAGCTCAATTAAAGGGTTGCCGTTCAGTATATCTATATCTATATTTGCCGACATAGCGCCGAATAAATCGGGGACAAATTTCAAATCTATCCTTAAATCTTCGCAAAAATTCGCGAGATCTATAACTTCGCTTCTTGAAAAATTTGGGGTTGCGAGGATTATTTTTTGAGCGCCAGGATTTTTTACGATATTCTTGATATTTTCCAAATCTATGCTTGGTAAATGAGAAAGGAGCTCATAACCGCTGTACGGATTTTTGATAATTTCGTCTTTTATCATATTCGCCTGATCTCCTTCGCCCACTATCAAAACCCTATCAACGCCAATCCTATACTTCTTGAGAAGAAATCTTCTTACTCTCGCGGATCCAAACCTCCCTAAAGATACGAAAGCAATCCCGAAAATCCATGCCGCAAGCATAATAAATCTCGAATCGAACCAGTCGTGTCTAAAAAACATAAAAATTATTATTGCCATCATCCCCCCCGAAATCGCGGAAACTACCTGGAAAAACTCCTCCACCTGGCTTCTTTTTATTTTGGATTTGTAAAGCCCGACAAGAGAAAATACTACCAAAAAAAACGCGGATATAAACCCGACCAAAGTCCCGTATTGCAAAGGCGGGAGATCGAAAAATACCGGTCTCAATTCCACCACTAAAGGACTCAATCGCAAAACATACGCTGAAAACCCCGCTATAAAAAGCATAAAGAAATCCACCGGCACCAGCGAAACATTGAATATAAAATCTGATTTTCTCATGTATAATTACAATAAAGTTAATGTAATGTCCCAATTCTAAAATCTACAACAAATGCCGCCTTGTTACAAGGCGGCATTGAATTATCCTTAAATCTTTAGGGGTAACCCCTTTATCGCCGGCATTAATCCGTTTTCCGCGCTTCAGAAACTATCCGAACCGCATATTCTTTTTTGACGGCCTTTTTACGCCGAAAAGCTGATATCCTTGCTTGAAAAAATCCGTCAAATTCCATATACACGAGTTTCCGTCCCTTGGATTGTGGATTATCATAATCTCTCGCCCGTCGTTTACGCCGGCAAAAATACCTAAATGAAGTTTTTTGAAATCTTCCGCGTTGCCCGCAAGTTTCACTCCCGGACACCAAAAAAAGAAAATGTCAAATGGTCTATTGGCATCCGCGGAGTGATTTGAAAAATCATCCGTATCTTCTCTATTAGCCGCAAATACGAACTCTGAAAACCCATTTCTTTCCCATAGCTCCTTAGAACCTATACGAATGCAGTCGAGCTCAAAATCAAAACCTGCGCGCTTTAGCAACCCCAGAACAAACAATTGGCAATTTGATCCCAGTTGCGGATTTTCTAAAAACTCACTCACTGAAATATTACCCGGGTGGCGTTTTAGATTATATGGTATCCCTAATAAATCCGAAATATCAACTTTGCCTATAACGAACCCCTTCCTTCCCGACGGTTTTTGAATGATAGATAGCTTACCTGCGCTAAAAAAATCTTCCATGCGTAACCCCCTATGCCAAGCATCAAATTCATGATATACAGTATATGCTCCAAATAATAGCATCGAAACATAATGATTATCAAGCCCATAAAAACTAGGCAATTCAAACCGCCAAAAGACGATATTAGAGATGCCCTCCTTGAAATTCCGCTCGTTGAAAAATCCGTTCTCGCGGTAACCTCCAAAATAGTAGCCATATCAGAGGGAAGATGCGTGAAAATCAGCGACATAAAGGACAAAGATAACCTTATAAAAAGAGAGGCGGATTTTTATTTGGACAGGCAAAAAGTCCCCGATGGATATGTTATGCTTACAATCAAAAACAATATCCTAATCCCGACAGCGGGCATAGACGAATCAAATTCAAACGGATATTACACTTTATGGCCGGAAAAACCTTTTTCCGCGGCAAAAAAAATTTATGAATTCCTAAGTAAAAACTCCGGCATAAAAAACTTCGGAGTTATAATTTCTGACAGCCATACCACGCCTCTTCGTTGGGGCACAATGGGAATAGCAATGGGGTTTTGGGGATTTTATCCGCTTAAAGATTACAGGGGAAGTGACGACATATTCGGCAGAAAACTTAAAATAACGCAATCAAATATAGCAGACGCCCTTGCCGCTTCGGCTGTTCTTTTGATGGGGGAGGGCAAAGAACAGACACCTATCGCTTTAATTGAAAATGCCGATTTTTTGCAGTTTGGCAATTACGATTTCGAAAAGGAAAATCCGTTAGCGATTGGACACGACAAGGATATTTATGGGCCGTTTGTTAACGCGATGGAATGGAAAATGGGCGGCAAATAAAATGACTCTAGTGTCTGATTTTGGTAAATTCGCCTCTATAACATTTTTCCGCGTTAGTTTATTGAACTGACATACTTAAATTTTGACTTTTTTACGAAAATATTGTACAATAATAGTATTCTGGCAAATCGCGAAGTTGCTGCCGGTTTTAATCGGCAGAGGAAAGTCCGAACACCACCGCGCGCTTGCGCGCGGTAAGTGGGTGATGGATAACATCCATCGTATCGCGTTATCTAGCTCAATTACAGCACTTGATAATCGCGGTATAGGGAAAGTGCCACAGAGACAATACTAGCCAGTATTTTATGCTGGTAAAAGGTGAAAAGTTGCGAGCCAACTCGCATCTCTTGTATGGCAACATTCAAGAGCGGTAAACCCCACCCGGTGCAAGGCCGAGTCGGGCGCAATATCGCGACCCGAAGCGCCGCTTGAGGCATAGTGGCAACATTATGCCCAGATAGATGACTTCGCCCTGCGCTTTCCGATTGTTTAGCGATAGCGATCTTATTTGATACACGATTTGAAAGCGCAGGGACAAAATTCGGCTTATAGATTTGCCGGAACAAAAATAAAACACCAACTTATTAGGTGTTTTATTTTGTTCGCATTAAAACAAAAATAAGTCGCTAAACCGCAATCTATAAACTAAACAGCGTACCCTCTTCCGTATGCTTGTCCAGTTCCTGATTCACCAGCGCGTCTGCTTGTTTATTCTGTTCGCGAGGCACATGATCAAATTCAACTTTCCCGAAATTCATACGGAGATTGTGTATTTTAACAAAAAGCGGAACTATCGTGCTACCCTCGATTTTCCATCTTCCCGAAAGCTGGTTTACCGCGAGATCCGAGTCCATTTTGAATAAAACATTTATATCTTTGCATTTTCCACTGCCAAGAAGCGCCTTCATCTTACTCAACGCAAAAATTACCGCCTCGTATTCCGCTTCGTTGTTTGTCTTCTTGCCAAGATACTTTGAGAAACCTTTATTTATCGGCGAACCCATAGCAACGCCTAAAGCCGCGGGGCCCGGGTTACCGCGAGATCCGCCGTCTGTAAAAACTGTAATTGTGTTTTCCATAGTTTAATAGTTCGCGCCTATTTTTATAAAATTAATTTACAAAATAACTATACTGACACCCGCCCGATTATTCAGTCAATCTAAAATCAACGAGTTTCAACATTAAATCCCTGGTGCCATTCCATTCGTCTATCGCAAAATTAAACAAAATATCCAAACTATCGCCCGGTTTCAAATCTTTACCCTTGTCGCCGATCCCAAATCCCATAGCTTTCCTGCGGGTTCCGCCTATATCTACGAAAATTCGCAAATGTTTTTTTCCATTACCCGATCCGCCGGAATTCCGAGAATTATTCCTGTTGCTCTTTGAAAATACATCGACGCTTAAAATTTTAACATTTTTCAGTAAAAATACGGGTTCCCTGTTACCCTCTCCGAATGGCTGAAATTTTTGGATCTCGTCGTGCGTTTGCCACGATAAATCCTCGAAATTCAATTCTGCGTCGTATTCCAAACGCTTCACAAAATCCTCTTCGCTAAGAGTTTCTTTTGCCAATGTTTCGATTCTTTTCTTCATCTCCTCAACTCTATCGCCGGATACGGTAAATCCTCCGGCTTGAGGATGTCCTCCGAAATTAACCAAAATATCCTTTACGCTTTCAAGCGCGCGAACAACATTAAATCCTTTTATGGTGCGGATACTTCCCGCGCAAGTCCCGTCATTCTTTATCTGATATATAAACGCGGGCCTATGGTACTTTTCGACGATACGCCCCGCGACTATCCCCACAACGCCTATCGGCCAGGATTTATCCCCCTCGAAAATGACATAGCTTTCATTTTTATCCGAAAATCTTTCTTCGAGCTCGCGTGTGATGTTAAAAACCAACTCCTGCCTTTCGCGATTACTGTTATCAATTTGCTTAGCAAGCGAAAGAGCTTCGTCATAGTTTTTTGTATTCAAAAGCGAAAAAGCGCTGTTTGCGTGATCCATTCTCCCCGCCGCGTTAATCCGAGGTCCTAAAACAAAACCCACCGTAAAAGGATTGATGTTTGTGATTAAAGATTCCTCTTCAATCACTGGCTTTACTCCCGCAACATCCATAAGAGCTTTGAGCCCTACTCTTCGAGTCTGCGCTAAAACGAAAAGACCGTATTTGACAATAGTCCTGTTTTCTCCCAAAAGCGGCATCATATCCGTAATAGTCGCTATTGCCGCCAAATCCAACAGCCATTTTTCCTGTCCCTCCGGAGCCACTAAACATCCCATGTGGGATTCCCGTTTTCCCGCATAATCGATATGTGGGAAAACGGGAATCCCACATTTGGCCTTGGACTCTTGAAACAACGCACATACGATTTTGAATGCCACGGCCGCTCCGCATAAATCTTTGAATGGGTATCCGTCGCCTTCCTGATGGGCATTAACGAAAGCCGCGCATCGAGGTGGTTCACCTATCACTCTGTGGTGGTCTATCACCACGGTGTCTATTCCATTCCGCTTTGCTAAATCTATCGCTTCATGGCTAGTCGTGCCGCAATCCACGGTAATTATAAGATTATATTTTTCCTTTATGAATTCCTCAACTGGCCCAACCTTCAGACCATATCCTTCCTTCTCTCTGTCGGGAAGATATATTCCCAGATTTGCTTTGGGAAATCCTATGATTTTCAATGCTTCAGTTAAAATTGTCGCCCCGCAAACTCCATCGGAGTCATAATCTCCGTAAACCACAATTTTTTGATTTTTAGCGAGCGCTTCAAAAATTCTACTTACAGCTTCCGGCGCATCTTTAAGAAGAAGCGGGTTGTGTAGATCGGAAGAATAATCCGGATTAAAAAACTCGTCAATCGCGTTCTGGTCTTTTAATCCCCTTACCCATAAAAGAATTCGCGTTATATCCGAATATTCAGGAAATTCTTTGGGGAAACTTTGAGGAGCTTCTTCTTTTTTAACCCAATCCGTAATGTAAGTCATGCGAATAAAAATAAAATGAAAATGCGCGCGTCAGCTAAGCGCCTCTATGCCGGGCAATGTGCCTTTTGCCAAAAAATCAAGCATAGCGCCTCCACCCGTTGAAACAAAGCTTATCTTATCCATTAAGTTCAGCTCTTCCAGGATTAAATAAGTGTCGCCGCCGCCGATAATGGTAAATATGCCCTTAGAAGTCGCATTTGCCATTGACCTTGCCACCTTATCCGTTCCCCTTGCGAATACTTTGTTCTCAACATACCCGAGAGGACCATTCCAAACCACGACTTTCGATTTACGAATGATTTCCGAAAACAATGAAACTGTGTCAGGACCTATATCAAAAATGGATTCGTCCTTCCTTGATTTCCCAACAGCCGACACATGAACAGTATCCTCCGCGTCTTTGTCTTTAGCGCATACCACATCTACGGGAAGATGAAGCCGCCTGTCGGTGAGTTTCAGCCTTTTTATAACCTCCACCATACTCTCCTCTACGAGCGACTTTCCCACGGAAGTGCCTTCCGCTTTCAGGATGGTATTTGCTAAAGCCCCTCCGATACATATATTGTCGGCGATTTGTAGAAACCTTTCTATAATAGGGAGTTTTGTGGAAATCTTAGCCCCGCCTATTATAAAAGTAAGGGGATGGTCCGGATTATTCAATAAACGCGACAATATCTCAATCTCTTTTTGAAGGAGTAGTCCGGCGTACGACGGCAAAATCTTTGAAACACCCACAACGGAAGCGTGATTTCTGTGACACACGCCAAACGCGTCCTCTACAAAAACTTCTCCAAACCCTGACAAAATTTTTGAAAATTCCTTATCGTTTTTCTCTTCCTCGTCATAAAATCTAAGGTTGTCCAGAAACAAAACCCGCTTATCCGATTTTTGAATTTTCTTTTTTATATCACCGCACTCTTTTCTTATATCCCCGGGGAGAAATTCCACCTCTTTCTTTGCCATTTTTGCTAGATGATCAGAAACTGGTTTTAATGAAAACTTGGAATTATACTTGCCATCGGGTCTCCCCAAATGGCTTATGAGTATTATCTTTTCGGCGCCGCCTTCGAGAAGATACTTGACGGTCGGCAATGCCGCCCTCATGCGGTAATCTTCGACTACATTTTCATGCCTTAGCGTAACATTAAAATCAACTCGCAGTAAGACCGATTTATTTTTTATGTCAGCGTTTTTTAATATCTTCACATTTTAAGTTAAAATTATGAGGCAAAATACCTTCCTAAATCAGCATTTTAATTCTGGAAATTATGCTTCAACGCTTCTCCTCAATTATTTGGGATTTGAACTTTACCCCATATTTTAACTAACTAAATACTCTTCAATATTCCCAAAAATTCCGTCTCATCCAAACTCGCTCCGCCTACAAGCAAGCCATCTGCCTGGCCTTCTTTTGTAAACATTGAAGCGTTCTTTTTGTCGGTGCTTCCTCCGTAAAGAACCCTTATGCTGTCTGCCGTTTTCCTATCATAAAGTTCGGATAAAATTTTTCTGATAAATAATTTTACAGAGAAAACATCGTCGGGCGTAGCTGGATTTCCCGTGCCTATCGCCCAAACAGGCTCATACGCAATCGATATCTTCAGCATCTGCGGTTTTTTGACATCTGCCAAAGCTTCCATTAACTGATCCTTAAGCGCGGGGTCTATCTCCTTTGTCCACTGTCCCCTGGAATCAAAACTGTCTCTCGTTTCCTCTCCTATGCAGAGGATCACATTTAATCCCGCTTTCAAAGCGGCCTTTGTTTTTTTGTTTATAATCTCGTTATTTTCTCCGAAATATTTTTTTCTTTCGGAGTGTCCCACTATCACATATTCAGATCCCAAATCCTTCAACATAGACGCTGAAACTTCTCCGGTGTACGCGCCTTTTTGTTCGTAAAAACAATTTTGCCCGCCTAAGCTGAATTTTCTATTTGCTATATTCGCCAAAATCGTCAAATAGACAAACGGCGCGCATACCACGACCTCCAGATTGTTTACACTCGCCAGCCCCCTTGCTATTGAAACCGAAAGCTCCTCCGCTTCGACAAGTGTGTCGGGATTCATCTTCCAATTGGCTATGATAAGTTTGTTCCCCATTTTCTGCTTTGCCTGCCTTATATCGATGCCATTTTCGCTTAAGGCCTTCAACTCTTAATTTTTATACCATACCTGTTTCTCCATAAATTATACCTTATTATAAAAAGCTCCCTGAAAGTATTGAGATACCCTACAAAAGTAACATTGCTCCTCGGATCATTGTTCCAATAAACCGGCACAATGCCTATCTTCAAACCTAAACGATTCGCCAGGGTTAAAATCTCCACATCAAAAGCCCACCTGTCTATTTTCAAAAGCGGAAATATGCTTTCCGCCGCGTCAGCGGTAAAACCCTTGAAGCCGCACTGCGTGTCCCATATCCCGCGTATCGCAAGTATCTGAATAAAAAAATTACCTATATCTCCAAGAACTATCCGGCCAAGTGGCTGTCTAACTGATTGTCTCGCTTCCTTGCGATCTCTTTTATCTCTGGTCCCGATGACGATGTCAAATCCTTTCTCGAACATTGGTTCCATTTTATCGAAGTGTTCGATGCTCGTTGAATTATCAGCATCCATAAACAGTCTGATTCTGCCTTTTGAGGAAAGAATTCCCTGCCTTACCGCACCTCCTTTGCCTTTATTTTCCAGATTGTCAATAACATACAAGTTCTTTATAAGCTGTCCATATTTTTTCGCGGTATCAACCGTTTTATCCGTAGATCCGTCGCTGATTACTAAAATTTCATACTTGTATTTCTTCCGACAAAGAAATTTGTCTATATCAAACAGCGTTGCGCCTATGCGTTTTTCTTCGTTATACGCGGGAATTACAACCGATAAATAGATATCTTTATTTGCATCTTGCATTTATTTCAGTATAACATACTACTAACCCAAAAGGCTTTGCGGTTTTCGTGGAGGATACGGCCTCCTTAAACTACTATTTAATTCTTGTCAGTATCTCACACCCGTTTTTTGAAACTAAAACCGTATGCTCAAAATGCGCGGAGAGAGATTTGTCGCTTGTCTCGTATCCGTAACCGTCTGCCGACATAGATACTTCCCAAGATCCCATAGTCACCATGGGCTCTATCGCCAAAACCATGCCTTCCTCGAGCTTCTCCCCCTTGTGCCTCTTTCCGTAATTTGGCACTTGCGGATCTTCGTGAAGAGATTTCCCTATGCCATGACCCACTAAATCCCGCACAACTCCGAAGCCCTGGGATTCAACATATCTCTGCACGGTATTTCCTATGTCTCCGATAGTATTCCCCGGCCTTACTTTTTTTATGCCGAAATTCAGCGCTTTCTTTGTAACCCGAATTAATCTATGCGCTTCTTCCGATATGTTTCCGACGGGAATCGTCGCGGCAACATCTGAATAGTATCCTTCATAAATAACTCCGAAATCGAGGCCTAGTATGTCTCCGTCTTTAAGCAAATAATCCGAGGGGAGTCCGTGAACAATAACTTCGTTTACGGATGCGCATAAAACAAACGGGTACGGCTCGCCGCTCTTTCCGCTCTCTTCGCCTCGGAAAGCCGGCTTTACTTTGTATTTTACCGCCATATCTTCCGCTATTATATCTAGCTCCTTCGTCCTTACGCCAACATCGACTTTCTTAGATACCATGCCTAAAATTTCAGCCGCTATACGCCCGCTTTCTCTCATGAGCTCTATCTCTCTGTTTGTTTTAATTGAAATTGACATACATCATTGCTTATAGCATAATTGCATTATTGAATGAATTGCCGGTAAGGAGCTGAAATTGAAAGCAAAAATTCTAGGGCATTTCAAATCGAGAATGTTAAGCGGGTTGAAGTTACTTCTTCCATTCGTCATAATCTACTGGATCCTGAAGTTGGTGATAGGAGCAGTAGATGATACATTCACACCTATCATTTCAATGTTGCCGTTTGTAGATCGAGCTCCGTTCAAAACTCCCGGAATAGGTATCGTTCTTGTTCTTATTGTACTTTACATACTAGGCGCTATAAACACATACACGCATGGGGAAAGACTAGTAAAGCACTTGCAAAAACTGTTTGAAAAAGTGCCACTATATCGTACCTTAAAAGAAACGGTTGAGCAATTACTTGGCCACAAGGACGCGAAAGCTGTAAGACCGGTACTCCTGCTTGATTACCCAAATGCCGGATATGTCCAATACGGGCTTGTCACATCCGAGCAAATAATAAACGGAGCTTTATATTTTACCGTCTTTATTCCCACTCCCCCAATGATAAATTCGGGTAATGTGGTAACGGTTGCTTCGCACAAGGTTGTAGATATACTTATTTCAAATACTGGAGAGGAGGACTCATTTACCCCAATGAAAATTGAGGACTGCCTAATAAAATTTTATCTTACGAACGGCGTAAAAGCTCCTAAGCATGTGAGGACTAAAATCTGTTCTTAATCTAAACAATAAATCCCCCCCCCTATAAGGGGAGGGGATTTATTTTGGTAAAACTGACAAATTTTATTTACCGCTTTCTATAGCCGCAATTATATCCCTATGCACCTCTTCAATTCCTTGCGCGCCGTTTACTCTGGCAAGGCATCCGCTTCTCTCGTAGTACTCTATAACAGGCAATGTTTTTTCCTCGAACTCATCTTGTCTTTTATTGATTCCCTCGGGCGTGTCGTCTTCGCGAGTAATAAATTCTCCGCCGCATTTGTCGCATTTTTTTAGATTTTTGAATTCGCCGATATACGGGACAAAATTCCCGCAATTTTTGCATATTCTTCTTTTTGAAAGGCGCGTAAAAGCTTCTTCCCTGGAAAGATCGACTAATATTACTTTCAGGTACTTATCCCATTCATACCATTCGAGTGCCTGATCTATCAATTCGGCCTCTATCACCTTTCTTGGCGAGCCATCAATAATAAATCCGCTAAACTCGTTATTTGCTTTCAGCTCCTCCCATTTGTCTATCCATAGCTTAAAGATTATAGCCGTACAAACAAAAACCCCCCGGTCTATAACTTCACTAATTTTGCGGCCGGTGAAATCATCGGTTTTCTTGCGATTCCTCAATAAATCTCCCGAGCCCACATACTCCAAACCAAATTGTTTCTGTAAAAGTTTAGCTTGGGTGCCTTTTCCCGAACCGGAACGCCCAAGCAATATCAAAATTTGAGGTTTCATAACTATTAAAACAATTAACGCGACTACTTAAACCCTTCGTATTCCCTCATTATAAGCTGTGAATCGATTTGGCGCACCGTCTCAAGAACAACAGACACAACTATAAGTACGGATGTTCCTCCTATGAGAAATGTAAAAGCGGTAATTCCCGTAATGCCCTGAATTACGGAAGGTAAAACCGCTATGCCTCCTAGAAATAACGCCCCTATAAGCAATGTCCTGTTCAAAATATAATAAAGGTGCTCTGCGGTTGCCTTGCCAGGTCTTATCCCGGGCACGAATCCACCTTGTTTCTGAAGATTGTTAGCTACATTTTGCGGGTTGAATGTTACGGCAGTATAAAAATATGTAAATGCCACGACTAGAACAAAATACGCGATGCCATATATCCAGGTATTTTGGGAAAAAGCGTAAAGAATACTGGTTGCCTTAACGGCTATTGCGGAACTCGATGCCTGCAGAAAATTCGCTACCATAGCCGGAAAAAGCATTATAGACAAAGCGAAAATTATCGGTATCACTCCCGCGGGATTTAAGTTCAGCGGCAGGAAAGTATTGG
>Ga0209542_10006631_pt1 | contig 22459 bp, 18 predicted proteins | sample RifCSPhighO2_01_FD_184028 | JGI IMG/M metagenome (GOLD analysis project Ga0209542, IMG submission 184028) | Soil microbial communities from Rifle, Colorado - Rifle CSP2_plank highO2_0.1 (SPAdes) (version 2) | ecosystem: Environmental > Terrestrial > Deep subsurface > Rock core/Sediment ... | reverse complement strand
ATAATAAATACATGGCCAGTCTTGAAGAGTTAAAAAAACGCCTTTACACCAAAAAAGAAGATTTTTTGGAAAGGGTTTCGCCTCCAGACATTTCGCAAAAAGATTTTAAAAAAGAACAACCTGAAATTGAAGTTGCCGAATCAAATTTTAAAAAATTAAATTTAAGCAAACTTATGGGTTCAAAAATATTTTGGGTAGCAGCTGGGATTGTTGTTTTGCTTGTTATTTTTTTATTTTTTTCCAGTGTTTTTAATTTTCAAAACATTGATTTAAAAATAGACGGTGAAAAAGAAATAAAAAGCGGACAAAAAATTTCGTGGAAAGTTACTGCGATAAACCGTAACAAAAAAGATATTGAGGACGCATCGCTGGTGTTTAGTGTTTTGGACTCACTGAATCCAGGAGGCGTGAGTATTTTTAGGGACAGGGTAAATATTGGTAAAATAGAAAGTGGAGACAGTATTTTGCGTGAGTTTGAAACAATAGTATTTGGCGGAAGGGGGAGAAATTTGGAAGCCCGCGCCTTGCTTGAATATAAACCCAAAGGTTCTTCGTCTTTTTTTGTGGAAGAAGAGTTTTTTCCTTTCGTTATAGCGCAATCTCCCGTTACTGTTTCATTTTCAATGCCGAACGAAGCGAGGGTTGGAGACGAAGTTAAAATAGGCGTGAGATATTTTTCGCAATCCGAAGAAAAGTTGGAAAAGTTATTTTTAAAAATTGATTATCCAGCTGGATTTGAATATAAAACTTCCAGCAAAAAACCGGTAGAGAACAACAAACTCTGGGAAATTGGCGAATTAAAACCCGGAGAAGAAGGATTTTTTGAGGTTTTTGGTATTTTAAAGGAGTCTCCGTCCTCCGTGTTAAATTTTGGAGCTTCAATTGGAATGAAAAGCGGGGAAGATTTTTTGAGTTTTGATGAAACTTCCGGAGCCTTGGTTTTGAGATTATCATATTTTGGTGTGGATGTTTTGCCGAAAGGAGAAAGAGAAAAATATATTGCTTCTTTGGGTGAAGAAATCCCCTTTTTGGTAGAATGGAAAAACAATTTACCAGAAGCGGTTGAGGATGCTATTTTGGAATTGTATTTGGAGGGAGACACGGTAGATTTAAGCAGTGTTCGCGCGCGCGATGGATTGTTTATTTCAAAAGACAAAAAAATTATATGGAACCCTTCATTGTATAAAGATTTCGCGAATATTTCTCCGGGGGATTCTGGTTTTTTGAGTTTTTCATTTAAAATTAAAAAAGAAATTTCACTGCTTAATGTTGTCAAAAATCAGTCTGTGCGTTTAAAAGCGTTGTTTAAACCAGGTAAAAAAGTCCCCGGATTTGAAGATACAAATGTTTTTGGGGAAAGCGAAGAGCAAATTCCAATTTCTTCCACGATTCAGTTTTCACAAAAAGGATTTTATTTTGATTCAATTATTCCAAACACCGGATCACTTCCACCAAAATCTGGCGCGGAAACTACTTATACAATTGTGTGGTCTCTGGCAAATCCATTGAATGACGTAAAAAATTTAATTGTAAAAGCTACACTGCCTTCGTATGTAAATTTTAAAGAAATTTTTATTCCTTCTTCGGCGAATGTTGTGTTTGATAAAAACAGTGGAGTTTTGGAGTGGCAAGTTGGACTTTTGGAGGCGGGAACGGGTTTTATAAAACCGGCATTATCGCTTTCTTTTCAAATTGGAGTGGTGCCGTCTGTTACTCATGTTGGAGCTTCTCCCACGGTAATTTCACAAGCGGAAGTTTCAGGAATTGATTCGTTTACCGAAAAAATTATTATAGATTCTGAAAATGAAATTGCAACAGACATGAGAGACGATATAAAACTTGATTCTTCACAAAAAAGAGTGGTAAAGTAAAACTAGTCAAAAAAGACCCCGTTATTCGACAGGGCAAGAAGGAGGTGAAGTTTTTTGAAATTTACTGTTTTGTTTTTGATAATTGCTTGCGCTTTTTTGCATGCCCAAGACGGTTTTCCGGGAATGACTGGGAATACTAACGATATAAATTTTATTCCACCACAAACTAAACAAAATAACGATTTCACTTTTGCGCGGCTTATTTATAATGGAAGAATTGAGGGCTACAACAAAAATTGGTACACGGATTATCCAAGCGGAGACGTAACTGCGGTTGAAATAATCAAACAGCTTACCAACATTGACGTTGCAAAAGAGGGTCGGGCTATTCCAATTAATCACCCAGACCTGTTCAACTATCCGTTTGTTTTTTCTTTGGAGGGCGGACAGATGGTTTTGAGCGAAAGCGAAGCCAAGAAAATGCGAGAGTACATAGATCGCGGAGGTTTTTGGATGATTGACGACTTTTGGGGAACTTTTGAATGGGGTTGTTTTGAAAAAGAAATGGCGAAAGTTTTTCCTGAAAGAACAGTTTATGATATACCGGTAAATCACCCTATTTTTCACACAATTTTTGATATAAATAATTTAATGCAGGTTCCGAATATTGGCTACGCGTATTGCACTGAATGTCCAACGTGGGAATTGGATGGTTATGAACCGAAAGTTCGCGGAATTTTTGATGACGATGGAGATCTTGTTGTAGTAATGTTTTTTAATACGGATACAATGGACGCTCTTGAGTGGGCGAATGACCCAAAGTATCCGCATCATTTTTCCGCTTATGCTTACAAAATTTTTATAAATACCATTGTTTACGCAATGTCGCATTGATTTTTTTCTCCCCCTTCCGAGAGGGAGAATTTTTTATTTTTGTGCTACCATATTTAAATGGAAAATAAGCTGGAAAAAATAGTGTCTTTATGCAAACGCCGTGGGTTTGTTTTTCAGGGTTCTGAAATTTATGGCGGGCTTTCAGGTGTTTGGGATTACGGACCATTGGGTTCGGAACTCGCTCATAATATTAAGGAACTTTGGTGGAATCATTTTGTTCGTGGGAGGAAAGATATGTTTGGAATTTCTTCTGGAATTTTAATGCCGGAGGCGGTATGGAAGGCGTCTGGTCACATGGAAGATTTTGCGGATCCGCTTGTGGAATGCAAAAAGTGTAAAAAACGTTTCCGGGCCGATGAACTCGGAAAAAATCTTAAATGTTCTGAATGTGGTGGAGAGGTTTCTGAACCAAAGCAATTTAACATGATGTTTAAGACCGAAGGATTATATTTGCGTCCTGAAATCGCGCAGGGAATGTTTGTAAATTTTAAAAATGTTTTAGATACCATGCGACCCAAACTTCCTTTTGGAATCGCGCAGATTGGCAGGGCTTTTAGAAATGAAATTTCACCAAGAGACTTTCTTTTCCGTGTTCGCGAATTTGATTTGATGGAATTTGAATATTTTGTAAAAGAATCTGGGTGGGAAGAAAGTTTTGAAAACTGGAAAAAAGAAATGCAGATTTGGATAGATAAAGTTGGCATAGATAAAAATATGGTTAGTGAATTGGAGGTGGAAGAAAAAGACCGAGCGCACTATTCAAAACGCACTATGGATTTTGAATTTGACTTCCCGTTTGGTAAAAAAGAGCTTTACGGATTGGCCTATAGGGGAGATTACGATTTGTCTCGGCACATGGAACACTCTGGGGTTGATTTGAAATATACTGACCCTGTATCCGGAGAAAAATTTACTCCGCATGTTATAGAACCCACCTTTGGGTTGGGGAGAACAGTGCTTGCGGTTTTGCTTTCGGTATACACAGAAGATGAAATTGGGGGAGAAAAAAGAATTGTATTGCGGTTGAATCCCAAAATTGCTCCTATAAAAATCGCAGTGTTCCCGTTGGTAAAAAATAAGGAAAATATTGTAAGTAAAGCTGATGAAGTTTTTTCTATGTTAAAAAACAAATTTGGAAACGTGGATTTTGACGATAATGGAAATATCGGTAAACGCTACAGACGGCAAGACGAAATTGGCACCCCATGGTGCGTTACTGTGGACTACCAAACTTTGGAAGACAACACAGTCACAGTCCGCGATCGCGACACAGGCGAACAAACACGTCACAAAATTGATGAGCTTGAAAAATATTTTGCAGAGAGGCTAATTTGATGCTATAATTTTCTCAATGCACTACGAGAAAAAGATTTTTAAAAACGGACTACGGTGTATTGTGGCGCCAATGCCGGACACCGAGGCGGTAACGCTTTGGGTTCTTTTTGGCACCGGCTCAAAATACGAAAACAAAAGAGTAAACGGCATTTCTCATTTTTTGGAACACCTGTTCTTCAAAGGCACAAAAAAACGCCCAAAACCAGGGCAGATTTGGGAGGAGTTAGATAGGACTGGTTCCCAAAAAAACGCTTTTACATCAAAAGAATTTACAGGATACTATGTGAAATCAGCTTCAAAGTTTTTTGATATATCTCTGGATGTTGTTTCTGATATTTTATTGAATCCATTGTTTAAAAAACAGGAAATAGAAAAAGAACGCGGAGTAATTTTGCAGGAGATATCAATGTACGAGGATGATCCACGGAGGCAATCGTACGAAATTTTAGAAGAACTTTTGTATGGTGATTGTCCGGCTGGGTGGGACACCGCTGGATATCCAAATACGGTAAAAAATATCACAAGGGACGATATTTTGCGCTACCGCAACTCGCATTATTTTGCTTCAAATGCCGTTGTGGTGGTTGCTGGAAATATTTTAAAAGACAAAGTTTTTGCGCAAGTGGAAAAAGCTTTTGCGGGAATGAAAGATGGCAGAAAAGTTGAAAAATCAAAAGTTGTGGAAAAACAATCGCGTCCGCAAGTTTTGTTCAAAAAAAAGGACGCCGATCAAACACACGTAAGAATTGCCGTAAGAACCTTTCCAATGTATGACGAAAGAAGATTCGCGCTTATGATTTTACAAACTATTTTGGGTGGAAATTCTTCAAGTAGATTGTGGACAGAAATTCGCGAAAAAGCGGGACTTTCATATTATGTAAGCGCGAGCGCGGAGCATTATACGGATACGGGTTATGTTGTAACAAGCGCTGGGGTTCCGCACAGCACTTTGTCAAAAACTGTAAAAAGCATAATCAAAATTTTTAAGGATTTAAAAACCAAAGGCGTTTCAGAAAAAGAAGTAAAATTTGCCAAAGAATTTATACACGGCTCCATGCCACTTGCTTTTGAATCAACAGACGAGGTTGCCACCTACTTAGCTTCTCAAGAACTTTTTTATGGAAAAGTTATGTTGCCGGAGGAAATACTCGCAAAAATTGAAAAGGTCCGCCGAAGCGACATAAATAAGCTTGCTAAAGAAATTTTTGCTTCTGATAAAATAAATATGGCGGCAATTGGACCACATGACGATGGGAAAATGTACGAGAAAATTTTAGCAAATTTATAATTTATGGATAAAACACTAATCAGTATTTCCTTCGGAACAATGGCAAAAGCAGCTCTGTTGTCTGTTGTTCTTATTGGTGCTTGGTATTTGAGAGATGTTATTGTTATGGTTTTGCTGGCTATTGTTATTGCTTCCGCGATGGAGCCTGCCGCGCGATGGTTTACAAAATTTAAAATTCCTCGCGTTTTTGGGGTTATAATTGTTTATTTCGCGGCGTTTTTCGTTTTCTTCCTGACTTTTTATTTTGTAATTCCACCTCTTTTGGGGGAGGCTTTGGATTTTGTTTCGTTTCTTCCGCAGTTTATTGATAATATTTTGAGCCCAGAGAGCCCCATATTTTCAATTGTGCCTTCATTGCCCACTGTTTTGATTGATTCTTTAAAAAACTTTGCTTTGGAACTTGAAAAGTCTGTTCCCGAAATTTCTTTTGGTATTGCTTCGGCAACCTCCGCTATTTTTGGCGGAGTGCTTAACTTTGTTTTGATGATTGTAATTTCTTTTTACCTCTCTGTGCAGGAAAGCGGGATTGAAAATTTCTTGCGCGTAGTAACTCCAATCAAACACGAGGAATATATAATCGGACTTTGGAAAAGATCTCAAAAAAAGATTGGCAAATGGCTCCAAGGACAAATTTTGTTGGGTCTTTTGGTGGGCATTTTTGTGTTTTTGGGGCTTACGATTTTGGGCGTAAAATACGCGCTTCTTTTGGCAATACTTTCGGCTGTTTTTGAAATAATTCCCGTCTTTGGTCCGGTAATGGCGGCAATTCCGGCAGTCGCGGTATCCGCAATTCAATCTCCTGTTTTGGGTCTTTCTACCCTTGGACTTTATATAATAGTTCAACAGTTTGAAAATCATTTGATTTACCCGTTGGTGGTTAGAAAAACAATTGGTGTTCCACCTCTTTTGGTTATTATAGCTATAGTGGTTGGAGGAAAACTCGCCGGAATTTACGGTATAATTCTTTCTGTTCCTTTGGCTGCGGTTTTGATAGAATTTTTAAACGACCTTGCTGAACAAAAAAGAAAAGCAAGGGGTTAATATGAAAAAAAAGTTTTATATTACAACTTCAATACCGTATTTGAACGGAGATCCGCATTTGGGGTTTGCGTTGGAGGCAACACAAGCGGATTCTATTGCTAGATACCACCGTGTGTTGGAGGAGGATGTTTTTTTTCTTTCAGGCTCCGACGAGCACGGAGCAACCATAGTAAAAGCGGCTGAAAAATCCGGAAAAAATCCGAAAGATTTTGTGGACGGACAAGTTTTAAAATTTGTAAGTCTTCTTCAAAAACTTGGTATTTCAAATGACGATTTTATCCGCACTTCCGACCAAAAACGCCATTGGACGGGCGCGCAGGAGTTGTGGAAAAAAATGCAGGACGCTGGCGATATATACAAAGGTTTTTATAAAGGGCTATATTGTGTGGGGCATGAAGCGTTTATAACAGATAAAGATTTAGAGAACGGCAAGTGTAAATTACACAAAAATGAACCGGAAAAAATTGAGGAAGAAAATTATTTTTTCCGGCTTTCAAAACACACAAAAAAGGTAAAAGAGCTTATAGAAAAAGATGAAATAAAAATATTGCCGGAATTTCGCAAAAATGAAGTTTTAAATATGTTGGACAACGCCGAGGATATAAGTTTTTCGCGTCCGGCAAAAGATTTGTCGTGGGGCATTCCAGTGCCGGATGACGCCACACAGACAATGTATGTTTGGTGCGACGCGTTATCTAACTACTTAACCGCCGTAGGATACGGATCTAAGGAATTTGATTTTAATAATACCCCCCTCCTTACCAAGGAGGGGGCTAGGGGGAGGTATTGGCCCGCCGATGTTCATGTTGTTGGTAAAGACATTATTAAATTTCATGCGGTATTTTGGCCGGCAATGCTTCTTTCGGCTGGGCTTCCACTGCCCAAAACAATTTTTGTGCACGGGTTTATAAATTTAAAAGGCGAGAAAATGTCCAAGACAGTTGGAAATGTTGTTGACCCACTTCCACTTATTGAAAAATATGATAGAGACGCGGTTAGATTTTTTCTTTTGCACGAAGTTTCTACTTTTGGCGACAGTGATTATTCCGAAGAACATTTTCACGATGTTTACGAAGGCCTTTTGGTGAGCCGTTTGGGAAATTTGGTAAGTAGGGTAACAAAAATGATAGAAAATGTTAGTGGTGTTGAAAAAAGTGATGCTGGCGAATTGGGTGCTGAAAAAGTTCAAAATAAATATCACGAATTTATGAAAAAATATGAAATTGGGGAAGCAATAAAACTTGCTTGGAGTTTTATTCATCAGCTGGACGAATATATTGAGCAAAACAAAGTTTACAAATTGATAAAAGAAAATCCAGAAGATGCAAAGAGAAAACTCGGAAGTTTATCCGAATCTATAAAAATTATTTCCGAATTGATTCAACCTTTTTTACCAGAAACCGCGGAAAAAATAATCTTGGCGCTTAAAAATCCATCGGAACGAGTTCATCTTTTCCCGAGGATAGAAAAATAAAAAACATTTTATTATGTCAATTCCGAAACTTTTTGATGTTCATACGCATACTCAAGACGCGCAGTACGATAATGACCGCGAGGCGGTTATTTCACGTGCGCTTGATGCTGGGGTTGGGATGATTCAAGTGGGGACTGATTTTTTGATGTCCCAAAAAGCAATAGAACTTACGGAAAAATACGAAAATGTATATGCTACGGTTGGACTGCACCCAACAGACAACACTAAAGAAGCGTTTAACTATGATGCGTATAAAAAGTTGGCGTTATCATCAAAAAAAGTGGTGGCAATTGGGGAGTGTGGGCTGGATTACTATAGGGGCGAGGGGTTAGGGGCAAGGGACAAGGAAAGACAGAAAAAAATATTTATAGAACAAATCAAATTGGCGAGAGAATTAAACAAACCTCTAATGATTCATTGTCGTGAAGCGTTTGAGGATTTAATTGAAGTACTAAGGACTACGGACTATAAACTATCAACTCCAGGAATTGTCCACTTCTTCTCCGGTTCTATTGAAGACGCAAAAAATCTTATGGATCTCGGTTTTTATTTTTCTTTTGGCGGGGTTTTAACTTTTACTCATGATTATGACGAACAAATAAAATTTATTCCGTTGGACATGATTTTGTTGGAAACAGACGCGCCGTATGTCGCACCAGTTCCGTATAGAGGAAAACGCAACGAACCACTTTATGTAATAGAAGTTTCTAAAAAAATTGCGGAAATAAAAGGGGCGACTTTGGAGGAAGTCGCCCGTGTTACCACACGAAACGCAAATTCAGTTTTCAATATTTATTAAAATTCCTCAATTGAAATTTTCATTTCTTGCAAGATTTTCAAATCTCTCTGTGTTAACTGAACTTCAAATGGTGGATTTTCTATTGTTATTTGTATTGCTGCGGGATCAATGCTAATCACAACCATCAATCCATTTTTTTTGCAATAATCTCTTTTAGCCTTGTAATCAAAAAGTGCTTGTTTTATTTTTTCAAGAAGCGCGCGCTCTCTTTTTTCATCCTCATTATCTGCCATTTTTTGAAATGCGTTTATTAAATCATTTGCAGCTTCTCCAGTTTCTTTAAGAAGACGGCGCAGTTCATAAGCCTTCATAAAAGTTCTCCAAAAGGTTATTTCTACTTCCAGCTTGTGTTAAAAAAATAAAGTTGTCAATCTCCCAAAAAACTGCTAATTTTTAATAATAAATGGCAAGATACAATCACAAATCAACAGAAAAAAAATGGCAGAAATTTTGGGAGCAAAAAAACTTTTATCGCACCAAAGACAAATCAAAAAAACCCAAATTTTACCAGCTTGAAACCTTTCCGTATCCATCCGCGGCGGGTCTTCATATGGGTCACCCAAAAGGATACATAGCTGAAGATATTCATGCGCGGTTTTTGCGCATGAACGGAAAAGAAGTTTTGTATACAATGGGCTGGGATGCTTTCGGTTTGCCAACAGAAAATTACGCGATAAAAGTTGGAAAATCACCACAGGAAGTTGCAAAAGCAAATATAAAAAATTTTAAAAGGCAGATTAAAATGTTTGGTTTGTCGTACGATTGGAATAGAGAAATAAATACTTCATCCCCGGAATATTACAAATGGACTCAATGGATTTTTTTACAGCTTTTTAAATCTGGATTAGCTTACCAAAAATTAGCAAAAGTAAATTGGTGTCCCAAAGATCAGACCGTTTTGGCTAATGAACAGGTTGTGGATGGTTGTTGTGAGCGGTGTGGAGCGGAAATTATTCAAAAAGAAATGAAACAATGGTTTTTCAAGATTACGGATTACGCGGACAGATTACTCTCTGATTTAAATGGACTTGACTGGCCAGAAGAAACAAAAAAAAGACAGGAAGATTGGGTTGGGCGTAGCGAAGGCGCGGAAGTTGACTTTATGGTTAAAAATTATGAGTCCAGAATTAAAGTTTTTACCACTCGCCCAGACACAATTTTCAGTGCCACTTATTTGGTTTTGGCGCCAGAACATGAGTTGATAGAAAAATTAAAATCTCAAGTTAAAAATTGGAATGAAATAGAAAAATATATTAACGAAACCAAGAAAAAAACCGAACTTGAAAGAAAAAAAGAAGAAAAAGAAAAAACAGGAGTTGAGCTTAAAGGTGTTCATGCGATAAATCCCGCAAATAAAGAGGAAATTTCGGTTTGGATAGCAGATTACGTGTTGGAAAGTTATGGCACCGGTGCCATTATGGCGGTCCCCGCGCACGATCAACGAGATTTTGAATTCGCGGAAAAATTTAACTTACCAATTTCTAACGCCCCTCTTGTTTCAAAAGAAGAAGCGGTTAAATTAAGCGGGGGGATTAAAAAAATAAATTACAAGCTTCGCGATTGGTCGGTTTCTAGACAAAGATACTGGGGAGTTCCGATTCCAATAATTTATTGTGAAAAGTGCGGGGTAGTTCTTGTGTCAGAAAATGATCTGCCGGTTAAACTCCCATTGCTCAAAGATTACAGACCCAAAGGAAAACCTCCACTTGCGGGTTCAGAAAAATTTATGAAAGTTAAATGTCCAAAATGTGGTAAGGACGCAAAAAGAGATCCGGAAACCTTGGATACATTTGTTGACTCATCTTGGTACTATTTGCGATATACAGATCCCAAAAATAAAAAAGAATTTGCTTCAAAAGACAAATTAAAACATTGGTTGCCGATTGATCTTTACGTAATTGGCGCAGAACATACAACCGCGCATCTTTTGTATGCAAGATTTATAACAAAATTTTTGCATGATAAGGGTTATTTGAATTTCAAAGAACCATTTTTAAAATTGCGCCACCAAGGAATGATTTTGGGTCCCGATGGCAGAAGAATGAGCAAGAGATGGGGGAATGTTATAAATCCGGACGACGTAATTGCGGAATATGGAGCTGATACCGCGCGTTTGTATGAAATGTTTATGGGACCATTTGAACAGGGTGGACCGTGGGACAAAAAAAGTATAGTGGGTATCAAAAGATTTTTGGATCGTGTTGCAAAATTTGAGTTAAATAAAGTTGAAGACAAATCTGCAATCCATAAACTTATTAAGAAGATTGGGGAAGATATTAAGGTGTTCAAATTTAACACAGCAATAGCTGCTTTCATGGAATACTATCAGTATCACAATATGGATAAGCGTGATTTTGAAATTTTTCTGAAACTTTTGGCTCCATTTGCGCCACATTTAGCAGAGGAGAGATGGCAACAGCTTGGTCACAAAAAATCCATCCATTTAGAAAAGTGGCCTGAATATAACCCAAAACTGATTGAAGACGAGACCCTTGAATTTATTGTCCAAATTAACGGTAAAGTGCGGGACAAATTTGAGATTAATAAAAATGTTTCTCAAAAAGATGTGGAAACCCTAGTATTTTCCCGAGAAAAAATTAAAATAGCTCTTTCGGGAAAAGTGCCACAAAAAATCATATTTGTACCGAAACGACTCATAAATTTGGTTGTTTAATTCATATATGTGCGGAATCATGGGTTATATCGGGAAACGAAACGCTTTGCCTATTGTGATAGATGGGCTCAAAAAGCTTGAATATCGGGGTTACGATTCTGCTGGGGTAGCTTTATGGGATGGAAAGGATGTCTTTCTAAAAAAAACCGCTGGCCGCGTGTCCGCTTTAGAAAATTCTCTTTCTTCAAATTCTATTTTTGGTACCTTGGCAATTTCTCATACGCGCTGGGCTACTCACGGCAAACCAACAGACCAAAACGCTCATCCACACTCTGACTGTTCGGGATCGGTTTTTGCTGTTCACAATGGAATTTTGGAAAATTACAGAGAACTTAAAGAAGTTTTAATAAGAGAAGGACATAAATTTAGTTCAGAAACAGATACAGAAATTTTACCTCATCTTATTGAACGTTCTTTTTTGAATGAAAAAAATGTATCACTTGAAGACGCTTCTTTGGAGGCGTTGCGCCATATTGAAGGGACATTTGGAATTGCCGTAATTTCCAAACAAGATCCGAATAAAATATTTGTGGCGAGACGGGGTTCTCCGCTTATTTTGGGTATTGGCAATGAAGAATATGTTGTAGCTTCCGATGCTTCGGCTGTAATTGGAATAACAAAAAATGTGGTGTATTTACGTGATAATGAATGCGCTGTAATCACGCCCGATTCTTTTAAAGTATTTAATTTTTCAAGAAAAGCGGTTAAAAAACCGGTTGAAACTTTGGAATGGAACGTGGAAGACGCCCAAAAAGGTGGATTTCCTCATTTTATGAAAAAAGAAATTTTTGAAGAACCTGAAACTTTGCGCAATACTTTTCGCGGAAGACTTTTGGAGGAGGGATTTGCAAAACTCGGAGGACTTGAAGATATAAAAGAAAAATTTTTTTCTGCTAAGCGGATTTTAATAGTCGCGTGCGGCACATCTTATTTTTCAGGTCTTTTAGGAAAGTATTATTTTGAAGAGATTTGTGGGATACCCGCTTCTGTTGAACATGCTTCAGAATTTCGTTATAGGGATCCGGTAATTGACGATAATGTTGTGGTGATAGCGATTTCTCAATCTGGTGAGACGGCAGATACTCTGGAGGCGCTTCGTGAAGCAAAACGCAAGGGTGCGTTGACGCTTGGAATTGTAAATGTTGTAGGTTCCACAATCGCGAGAGAGTCAGACGCCGGAGTGTATAACCACGCTGGTCCTGAAATTGGGGTTGCTTCAACAAAAGCTTTTGTTTCGCAACTCGGAGTACTGCTTTTGATGGCGCTATTTTTGAGCCAAAGAAGCGTTAAAAACGGGTTATTTAACAAATCTGTTATTAATGAACTTAAAGCTATTCCAGCGAAAATGGAAAAAATTTTAAAGTTGGATAGTGAAATAAAAAACCTTGCCCAAAAATACATTTCGCACTCAAATTTTCTTTTTGTAGGTAGAAAATATCACTATCCAGTAGCTCTTGAAGGCGCGCTGAAACTCAAAGAAATTTCTTATCGCCACGCGGAAGGTTACGCAATGGGAGAAATGAAACATGGACCATTGGCGCTGATTGACGAACAATTTCCAACAGTTGTTCTTTCTTTAAAAGACAGTGTTTATGAAAAAGTAGTTTCCAATATTCAAGAAATAAGAGCAAGATGCGGAAAAGTGATTGTAGTTGCCACTGAAGGAGATACTCAAATTAAAAAAATTTCCGACGATGTGATATATATTCCTCAAACTCTTGAAATATTAAATCCACTTCTTTCTGTACTACCACTTCAGCTCTTCGCGTATCATACGGCTTCATTGCTGGGGTTGGATGTTGACAAGCCCCGCAATTTAGCAAAATCAGTAACAGTAGAATGAAAAATAAAAATATAGTTGTAATTGGCGGAGGAACAGGCACTTTTATGGTGCTTTCGGCTTTAAAAAATTATCCGGTAAATTTAACCGCGATTGTTTCTATGGCAGATGACGGTGGGTCTACAGGTATTTTGCGCGACCAATACGGAGTACTTCCCCCAGGGGATGTACGCCGAGCTCTTGTTGCCCTTTCGGAGGATAACGGTAAACTTCGGGAATTATTTAATTTTAGATTTCAAAATGGTGATTTTAATGGGCATAATTTTGGAAATATTTTTTTAAGTTCGCTTGAAAAAATAACTGGAAATTTTGCTGGGGCTGTGGAAGAGGCATCCAAAATTTTAAATGTAAAAGGAAATGTTATTCCGGTGACGTTGAATAATGTGAGATTGCACGCAAAACTTCGCGACGGGACGGTTATAAAGGGAGAAACAAATATTGATATTCCAAGTGGGCGTTCTGTGTCTCCCATTGAAAAGGTGTGGCTGGAGCCGAAAGCCAAAATAAGTTTAAAAGCCAAAAAAGCAATAGCTACCGCGGACGCGATTGTGATAGGTCCCGGTGATTTGTTTACAAGTCTTATTCCAAATTTACTTGTTTCTGGGGTTTCGGAAGCTATTAGAAAATCTAAAGCTCGTAAAATTTTTGTTTGTAATTTGATGACAAAATTTGGAGAAACGCACAATTTTTCGGCGCAGGATTTTGTTGATTCTCTGGAGGCTTATCTTGGAAAAAATGTGCTGGATTTTGTTGTTTTTAACAAAATAAAACCAAATCCATCAGTGCTTAAAAAGTACAAAAAAGAAAATTCTGAATTTGTGGACCCAAAAAATTTAAATTTAAGGAATAAAAAACCCAAATACATTACCGCGGACTTAATTGACGGCGGACCATTTATTCGCCATAACCTCAGGCAAAAACTTGCCAAAATACTACTTTCTTTGTTATGATGGCGCAAGATTGAGGAGTGTTGAAAATGCTAAGAAGGGAATTTGCTGTGATAGGCGGGAAAAGAAGGAATGAAATTGAGCTTTCTGGAGGAGACTTGGTTTGGGTGGTATTTCCAGAAAGTCCTGAAATTAATCAAAGTTTTTGTTTTTTAAAAAATATAATTTTTGAAGAAAATACTGATTTTATTGAGCTTGAACTTGTTGATGGTACGGATGTAAAAATACCATTAAAAAGACTTGCAGGTTTGGAAGTTGTTGCGCGCAAAGATACTCGACAATATGATCTTTTGGCTGAAACACTTTTCGAAAATCATAGTTTAAAAACAAGATTAAAAAAAATTGAAAAAAATTTCTCCACTCTCTTAGAGATAAAATAATAAAAAACGGCGGTTGAAAAACCGCTGTTTTTGTTTTATTTTTAAAGTATGAACTCCTTCGATTTAACTATTTTTCACTGGCTCAATTCTTTGGTTTTTTGGAATCCGCCATCCGCCCAAGTTGGCGGAGGCGGATGGATAGATACTTGGATAATTTTTGAGGCAGAATTTTTAGGCTGGTGGATTTTGGTTGGTGCTAGTCTCATTTTTATTTTTCAACGAAAAAATATAACTCGTTGGCGAATGGTTGCAGAAGTGTTTTTTGCCGGGTTTTTAACCAGATTTGTTTTTACGGAAGTTATTAGATTTTTTTACAACCGCCCAAGACCTTTTGAGGTATTGGAAAATATAAATCAGCTTGTTACGCATTCTTCGGGTGGTTCGTTTCCTTCTGGACATGTCGCATTTTTTTCGGCAATTTCAGCAATGATATTTTTTTATCATCGTATTTGGGGATTAGTTTTTTTAGGCATAACTTTGTTTATGGGTATGGGTAGAATTGGAGCAGGCATTCATTGGCCGACAGATATTTTGGGTGGTTTTGCCGTGGGAATTTTTTCAGCTTGGCTGATAAAAAAAATTTCGTCCCGATGATTATCGGAACGAAAGTTCGCTTAATCTTGTTTTTTTGCGCATTCATTGCAGAGCTGTCCACAACCTTCCACGTAATTTAATCTCGCGTCAATATGAGTATACTGTGTGTATGGAGTTTCCGCTCCACAAATCACACACTTGTCATATTTGGGTTCTTCCATTTTTTCTCTCCCTTCTTCAAATTCATCCGAGGTTATGATAGCACGAGTATATTTTTTGTCAAATGTTTATGTGCCGCGGGTGGGAGTTGAACCCACACATCTTTCGATACACGATTTTGAGTCGTGCGCGTCTGCCAGTTCCGCCACCGCGGCTAATTCTATCTATAATATATACAACATTTTACAAATTTTTCCAATCTGCTATTTTATATAACATGGACGAAACGCAAAATATAGCGAAAGATATAAATAGTCTTTCGGAGACCGAAAAAAATTATTTTGAACAACCCAAAGCTAAAGAAAGCGTTTTTTGGCTTGAGTTGGATCGCATTAAACCAAACCCGTTTCAGCCGAGGCGGGAATTTGACGAAACAGCGCTAAAAGAACTCGCAGATTCAATAAAAGAATACGGAGTTCTTCAACCGATTGTGGTAATGAGAACCCAGAATGATTTTACGCAGGGTCCGGTAATATATGAACTTTTGGCGGGAGAGCGCAGGCTTCGCGCCGCGAAAATAGCGGGTATTTCGCAAATCCCAGTTGTTATTCGACAGGAACCATCAAGTAAGATAAAACTTGAAATTGCTCTTGTTGAAAATCTTCAACGGGAAGATTTAAATCCAATTGAAAAAGCTATCGCGTTTAAAAGACTGATGGACGAGTTTGGTCTTTTACAGCGTGAAGTTGGAATAAAAGTTGGGAAAAGTAGGGAGTCGGTGGCAAACACAATGCGTCTTCTTACACTTCCGGAAGAAATGCAAAACGCCGTGGCATCCGGCACCATTAGTGAAGGGCATACCCGTCCGCTTTTGATGCTTATGGAGCATAAAGACGAGCAAAAAGCGCTTTACGAAGATATAATAGTTAAAAAAATCTCTGTACGCGAAGCGGAAATTGTTTCGCGAAATATCGCAACCGAGCGCGCTCGCGCATTTTTGGATCCGGTAATGAAAAATCTTCAGCAAAAAGCGGAAAACGTTTTGGGTACTCGCGTTCGGATAGAAAAAAAGGGAGTGAAAGGAAAAATTTCCATAGACTTTTTTTCGGAGGAAGAGTTGCATTCAATTTTAAATAAAATTGTTCCAATAAAACAAGATTCAGATTTCACCTCTCTTTCTTAAGTTTGATCTTATTCTATTTTTAGCCAAAGATGTTTTGGTAAAGCTCAACCATTCCTTTGTGGGATTTTTATTTTTTTGAGTAAGTATTTCCACTATTTCTCCAGAGTGTATTTTGTAGTCAAAAGAAACCATTTTTCCGTTTGCTTTGGCTCCAAACATTTTGTCCCCAATTTCGGAGTGAATATGATACGCAAAATCAATCGGAGTTGCGCCGTCCGGCAAGTCTATTACGTCGCCTTTTGGGGTGAGAGCGAATATCCTGTCTTTAAAAAAATCAATTTTTAGCGCGCTTAATAAATCTTTTTTGGGGGAGTTTTCATGATCTTTGTACCAACTTTGTAGTTGTTTTATCCATTCAAATTTTTTTGTGTTTAAATTTTTTCCTGTTTCTTTATATGCCCAGTGCGCTGCCACCCCGAATTCAGCTTCGCGGTCCATTTGGTCTGTTCGTATTTGAAAATCAATAATATTTTTTTCCGGACCAAACACCGTTGTATGCAGGCTTTGGTATCCATTGGGTTTTGGGAGCGCTATAAAATCTTTAATCCGTCCGGGCATTGGACGCCATAGTTTGTGTATTACCCCAAGACTTTTATAGCAGTCGGAAATATCTCGTACTATTATTCTCATTGCCACAATATCTAAAATTCTGTCAAAATCCATGTCGTATTTCAAAAGTTTTTTCCATATACTGTAGAGATGTTTGGTGCGGTAGGTTATTTTTTCCGGAGCAACCCCATCGTTTTTCAACTCGTATTCCAATTTGGGTTTTAGTTTTTCTAAAAATTCTTTTCCTTGCTGTCTTTTGTTTTCCACCTGCAATTTGAGCCATGAAAATTTTTCCAGATTTATATACGGAAACGCCAAGTCTTCCAACTTTGCTTTTGTTTCCCACATTCCTAGCCTGTCTGCCAGTGGAGCGTAAAGTTCCAGTGTTTCGTTGGCAATCCGTTTTTGTTTTTCTTCAGTTTGAAATTGGAGCGTTTCCATGTTGTGTAATCTGTCCATCAGTTTTATTATGACCACTCTTATGTCTTTCGCCAAAGACAAAAACATTTTTCTTGTGGATTCTACTTCACGCTCTATGCCTTTGTATTTTACCGAGTCCACCTTTGTGACGGCTTCCACTAAAAATGCCACTTCTTCTCCAAATTTTTTTTTCACTGTTTCAATTTTTATGTCCTGATTTTCTATTACATCGTGTAAAAGCGCCGCTGAAACAGCCGAAGCGTCCAGTTTTAAACTTGCCACATACAATGATACAGCAAGTGGATGCGTAAAATACGGTTCTCCGGACATTCTTTTTTCATCTTTATGTGCGTTTTCCGCAAATTCAAACGCGGGTTTTGTGGATAAAATATCTTCGGGTGTATAGCCGAGTTCAGAGAGTCTTTTTTTGTATTCAATCCAGCTCATTTTTCCACGGTAGCATTTTTTTGAGTTTCTGGGAGTGTCCAGGAAATAAAATCACAATTTGGGTATCTAGAACAACCAAAGAACCAACGGCCCTTTTTGCTTCTTCTACGAATCACATCGCCCTCTACGCATTTGGGACATTTTATGTTGAGAGGTGTTTCCGGGATTTTTTTTGTAAACTTGCAATCGGGGAATCCGGAACAGGCAATAAATTTGCCGAACCGTCCACGTTTTATCAGTAAATCTTTTCCGCATTCTGGGCATTGTTCTCCGGTTTTTTCTTCTGTTTTCTGGGATTTTACTGTTTCATATTTTTCTTCAAGGTGTTTTGCAAACGGCTCATAAAAGTTTTTTATTGTAGGAACCCATTCTTTTTTGCCTTCCGCGATTTCATCAAATTCTTCTTCAATTTTGGCGGTAAATTCTATATCCACTATTTCTGGAAAATTTTCCACCAAAATTTTATTTACTATTTTTCCTGTTTCCGTGGGATGTAATTTTTTGTCTTCAAGTTTTTCCACGTAACCGCGTTCTTGAATTGTGGAAATTGTGGGCGCGTATGTTGAGGGTCTGCCTATGCCATGTTTTTCCAATATTTTAATAAGTGTGGCTTCGGAATATCTTGCCGGAGGTTCGGTAAAATGCTGTTCGGGTAATACTTTTTCTGTTTTAAGTTCTTCGTTTTCACGGAGTTCCGGCAGTATGTTTTCGGAAATTTGCAGTGGATAAACTTTTAAAAATCCATCAAAAGCCAAACGCGCTCCGTTCGCGCGAAGTAAATAATTTCCCGAAGCAATGTCCGCCTTTGTCGCTTCAACCTCTGCTTCCGGAAGTTGAGAAGCCAAAAATCTTCGCCAAACAAGGTTGTAAAGCCTCCATTCTTTTTCTTCCAGTTTATTTTTTAAAGATTCCGGCGTTTGCGAAGTGTCTGTGGGACGTATTGCTTCATGCGCTTCTTGGGCGCCTTTGGATTTTGTTTTAAATTTGCGTGGTTCGGGAATGGAATATTTTTCTCCAAAATTTTCTTTGATAAAATTTTTGGCTTGCGCCAAAGCGTCTTCAGATAAATTCAAAGAATCTGTTCGCATGTATGTTATTAAACCTTCTTCGTACAATCGTTGCGCGAACATCATTGTTTGTTTGGCGGAAAATCCAATCCGTTGACTTGCGGTTTGCTGGAGGGTAGAAGTTATAAACGGCGGAGGCGGATTTTTTTTCTCTTTTTTTGTTTCAACAGATTTTACAACGCACTGATTTTTAGAAATTTCCTCGGCAATTTTTTGGGCATCTTCTTCGTTCTTAATATCAAATTTTTCTAGAGTTTTTTCCCCGATTTTTATTAGTTTTGCGTCAAATCCGCCACCAAGAGAAGCGGTTATACTCCAATATTCTTGTTTTACAAATTTTTCAATTTCTTCTTCGCGATCAGCTATTAAACGCACAGCAACTGATTGCACGCGACCAGCAGAAAGTCCTCGGGCAACCTTTTGCCATAAAAACGGGGAGAGCTTGTATCCAACCAGTCGATCCAAAATTCTTCGCGCTTGCTGGGCGTTGACCAAATCAATATCTATCTCTCGCGGATGCGCCAATGCATCTTTAATGGCTTTTTCAGTAATTTCGTGAAAAACAATTCTTTCAACATTTGCCCCTTGTTCCTTGTCCCTTGCCCCCAAATCTAAGGCTTGCGCCAAGTGCCACGCGATTGCTTCTCCTTCTCTGTCTTCATCTGTCGCTAAAATTATTTGTTCCGCTTTCTTTGCCTCTTTTTTCAGTAAATTTAAATTTTTCCGGGCTTTTACCGGAATTATATATTGGGGTTCAAAATTGTTTTCCACATCAACTCCGAGTTTGGATTTGGGCAAATCTCTCACATGCCCGAAACTGGATTCAACATGAAAATTTTTCCCGAGGAATTTCGAGATTGTACGCGCTTTAGTGGGCGATTCGACGATAACTAATTTCATAAAAACTCTAAATTCTAATTTCTAAATCTTAAATAAATCCCAAATATCAAATCCAAAACGTTTAGAATTCTAAATTTTGGATTTTGATATTGTTTAGGATTTAGGGTTTGTGATTTAGGATTTTTAACTTTTAATATATTCATTTCCTACTTTTTTTATGATACCACGGAGTTCCATAAGGCCAATGACGGCTTGAACTTCATAAGAAGGCATTTTACACGCGCGTATAATTGTGTCAATGTCTGCGGGTTCGTTAATGGTATCAAAAATTATTTTTTCTTGTGGCGTTAAGCAACCGAGTTGCTCAGTTACTAAGCAACTCGGTTGCTTAGTAAAATTAATGCCATAAATTTCCAAAACATCTTCCGCGGATTCAATAAGATGCGCGCCTTGTTTTATAAGCCTGTTTGTTCCTTTTGAGTTTGCTGAATATACCATACCCGGAACTGCCATTACTTCTCTGTTTTGATCTAACGCGAATCGCGCGGTAATTAGCGATCCGCTTTTTTCTCCAGCTTCTACTATAAGAGTTGCTTTGGATAGTCCGGAAATTATTCTGTTGCGCTGGGGAAAACTCCAATATGCGGCTTTCATATCGTTTTCATATTCGGAAATTACAGCTCCACCTGCGGAAACTATATTTTCGGCAAGTTTCCAGTTTTGAAACGGAAAAAATACGTTTTTTTGAAGTCCAGAACCCAATATGCCAATGGTCGGCATGTTGTTTTCCAAAGCCGCTTTGTGCGCCACGGAATCTATTCCAACGGCAAGCCCGCTTATTATAGTAAAACCGTGCGGGGCGAGTCCGGATATAATTTTTCGTAAAATTTCTTCGCCGTAGGCGGAATTTTTGCGCGCGCCTACTATTGATATGTAATGTTCTGTTTTTGGGACTTTCCCCCAAACATTGAGAGTTTTGGGCGGGTGGGGGATTTCAAGCAGGATTTTTGGAAAATCTGGAGATTTTTGGGTAATTTGGCGGATTTGCTGAGACATAAATATAAGGGTATAGGGTCAAGGGGCTAGGGGCAAGGGATTGTCACTACCACTTGACAAATCCTAAAATACGAGTATAATGTAGGGTAGGATTGTAAATTAAATCCGACCCTTGATTAATTGTGATTGGGGGTGTGTGTTTTCTCCGACGCCTTTATGGATCGGAGACCCGACTGAAACGTCGGGTTTGAAAATTGAACAATTCAGTCCCGCATGGCGGGACATTTCGGAGGTATTTTGTATGAAAGGAAAAAGGACCACAAGCCGGGTGACGAAAAAGGATGCCGTGACCAACGGCGTTTCCATGATCGATCTGGCAAACGAAATTGACCGAGCAACGGAAAAGCACCAGGTTGCCGAGCAGGAAACCGCCGAGGCGCTTGCGAAGGCTGACAAAGCCAAGGATGCCAGCAATGGCACCGAAGGTCTGACCGATGCGAAGCCGGCGGAACGTCCGCAGTATCTGACAGCGGATGCCCACAGACAGCGAAAGCTGGATGTTTTGAATTCCGGTCTTCGGCGGTTCGCCGCGGAACCAACGGTACGAGCGCATTTCGACAAGCTCGTTGTTGCGGGTCGTCCCGCAGATCAACCGTTGACCTTAGGCGAGTACAGAGCGTACTTGCTTGAGGCGCAACAGAGCGGTACGTCGACTTCAGACAAACCGCGGATGTTCACGAACGAAGCTTTCCAGATCATCAAACATCTTTACAGAGAGGTGAAAGAAGCTCTCTTTAAGAAGTTTGACGGTCAGGTGGGCGTTGGTGTGACGGACGAGTTTTTGATCGCCGTCGCCGAAGCGAGCGTCGAGAACGACACGAAGTTCTCGCTTACCATTGATGGCGAGCCGAGGACTTGTGGAAACCCCGAATGCAATCGGCGCTTTGTGCCGATTCGCGGAATCACATCCAACGCAAAGGGTGTTCGGGAGTTTGGAAACTTCCGCCGGGTCGGAACGCAGATTGTGGCTTTTTGTTCCGTGTGCAAGGATATGGCGATATCCGAAGCGCGCGAAAACAACCAGCCATCACCATGGTTTTCTCCAAAATCCTACGCCGAGAAATCGGCGCAGTATCAGGAAGAAAAACGCAATACCAATGAAGGGTTGCGTTCCGCCATGGGCGCGTCGGATAATTTCCGGCGCGAGCGTGACCAGAAGCGTGACAATCGCAAGCAGGCCGGGAAATTCAATCCCGAACTGGCGGCAAAGTCCCACAATCCGTTCGCGGCGTTGTTGAACAACCGCGAAAAGGATTTTCCGACCGGGCGGTACTACTCGCCCGAGTTTGAGATGCAGGATAAGAGGACTGGAAAGTCTGTTCGGACTTTCTTGGACCTCGCTGTGTCCAAACACTCGTTGATCGTGTCGGACGCAGGTCCGGTTCTCGCCGACTTGATCGGCAGTACCCACAACACCGGGTACTTCGAGAACAAGTTGTTGTTCGTCGGCCTCAACAAGGCCGCCGAGGCACAGCAGGCGTAAAAATTAGCGGCTCACAGGATGTGAGCCGCTTTTTCTTTTTCAAATATTATGTTATAGTGAATTTAATGAAACTAATCTCCAACAATCTAATCAAAGCGCTCTTTATTTTTTTTATACTTGCGTTTTTGTATACGAGTTTCGCGGATACTTTCAAAAAAGTTGATGAAATCTCTCTTTCTGATTTGGTTTTGAAAATAAATTCAGGCGAAGTTAAAAGTATTGTGGTTGAGGATTCAGA
>Ga0209542_10006630_pt1 | contig 22459 bp, 22 predicted proteins | sample RifCSPhighO2_01_FD_184028 | JGI IMG/M metagenome (GOLD analysis project Ga0209542, IMG submission 184028) | Soil microbial communities from Rifle, Colorado - Rifle CSP2_plank highO2_0.1 (SPAdes) (version 2) | ecosystem: Environmental > Terrestrial > Deep subsurface > Rock core/Sediment ... | reverse complement strand
AAATGCTTAGGATATCAGACGCCAAACGAGGCCTATGAATTTGAAATGAACAAATTACATCAAAAGTCGTTACGAAAAAATATCAAAAATTTTTATCCATCGGTTGCACTTGTAAATTGAATGTGGGAGGTCTAAAACTTAAAACTTATTTTGAATGTGTGCTACAATAAACGCAGCAAGGAGTCGGTAATTGTAACAATACAAATAACCCATGCCCTCCCTTCGCCCCGCGGACAAACTGGTAAAACGTTCACTTGACCTTCTCAAGGGAGATTTTGTAGTGGTAGGTAAAAGACGCGTGTCGTTATTCGCGTTATCTTTGTTTGGCATGTTCATGGTGGGAGCAGTAGTGGCTTTTGGTTTTCTCGCTTCCCGCTCGGGTACATTGCAAGGAGGATTTGCGGCTACCATTCCTTCGTGTACGGGAGTTAGAGGTCCTGTATCTACTCCTGAGAGTCTTGGATTCCTCTGGTTTTACGCAGATGGTGTGCAAAACGCTACTAGTGTAAGCTTCGCCGTCTGGACAGATGCAGGCGGACAAGATGATCTGGTGTGGTATTCTGGCTCTTCCATAAGCGGTACGGCGAGCGCTCTTGTTGATCTCTCCAGACATCCCGATGAGGGTCTGGTGCACGTGCATGTATATATGTTTGATGGTTCATCTCCCACGTTTTGTGGCGGGCTTACATTTACCAAGCCCACGGGGGCAACACCCGTTACGTATCAGCTTTCCAAAGATTTTTCTTCAATAGACAAGCAAAGGGGTTGGAACTGGAAGTATCAAGGACTTGTCTATGCTCCAGAAAATACGTATACACAATGCGGTACTGATGCATGCTGGCATGGGGAGGGGTATCGAATTATCAAGAAAAATGTTTGGGCTACACCAGAACCAAGTGTCATGCCCTATACCCAACTTCGCTGGCAAGCTCCTACGGTGGGGTCAGCTAGTATCACTGGCACTATTCGCGCTGTTGGCGGCACCTGTGAAGGTAATGGAGATGGCGTATATATGGAGATAGTGCACGTGCCCAAAGAGTATGGCACTGCGCAAACAATTTGGACGCGCCAACTTGCAAGCGGTGATAGTGTGGGTGCAAGTTTTGATAAAACAGTAGTTTTCACAGGTCCGGTTTCGTACCCGGGAGAGCATTCACTGAATGCGAGGGGAGAAATAAGATTCCGTCTCTACCCGCGCGGGAACAATTGGTGCGACTGGATAGAGTTTGACCCCAAGATAGAATTTACCCCCGCGACACTTGGTGGCGGCAAAGTTATGGTCAAGAAAGTATTGTTGCCCGGCGTGAGCGCCTCGCCCACCATGGTATTAGACGGACTCCCGCCTACTAGTGCTTCAGGTGATATGGTCTATTGGGAAAATGTTACTCCGGGGAATCGCGTATTGAGTGTCAGCGGTGCTCCCAAAGTATTTTATGCGGTGTGTACTGATGCGAGTGAATGTCTTAGTACACCAAGTGAGGGCGCGACCATGTCTTTAGATCATCAGTTTGGTAAGAGTGATACTATTCGTGTTTATTTTGCTAGTGCCACAACCAATATAGTTGATGCCTATGCGCTTGCCTCCTTAGCTTCTCCTCTTCGAGCTGACGATTATGAAGGTTACAATATGTCTATTTTGGCGAATAACTGCACAGTCGATCTATATACCAATACAACAGGAGATTATCTTTCCTGGGCAGAGCAATCTGCTACGGCTTGGTTAGCATCAGGAGTTAAAATACATATTATTTCAGACGTAACGAAAGGTTTTCAAACCTCTGTCCTCTGCGATGATAAAACTGGTCAGTCTGATGGTATATCAGCGTTGCGCTTTGGTGATTTTAATCTTATCTCTTGTGATAACAACGAAGCAGCAGGATGGACAACATATGGACCTTCACTTTTTGATTCTGCCAACATGGACAAAGGCTACTCAACTTTTTATCCTGATATTGCAATAGACATTGCAGATGTTGGCTATGCTACAGATTCTGTTTTATATAGCAAGCAGATGATTCATATCATTTCTCATGAAATAGGACATCTTCTTGGTTTGCGTCATACAATATCGAATGATTCGGTGATGAAAAGCGGGTCCTACAACCTCATTTTTCCGAGTGCTACTGATATCGATGCTGTTAAAGCTAAGTATCCAACTTGTGCCCCCAAACCCGCCAAAGTCTCTCTTTCCTTTAGTCCGAGCCCTGCAACATGGCGAGCTACACCAGGATCAAACGGTAAGTCCGTCTGCCGCGATGGCAAGATGATTAAGCCGAATGGCGAGTGGGTTACTAACTTGGATGTGGAAGAGACCAATGGCTCTTCAGGCGCGACTATGGATAAAGCAGTTATAAAACAATATGATACATCGGGAGTTTTGCGGGTAACGGAGACGATAAACAATTTTTATAGTGGGCTTAAGGTAAAAGCTGGAAGCATTAAAGCGGTATCATTCTATGTAACTCCTCGAGCGAAGTTTGCCTTAGGCAAAATAGCGCTCAAGCTCTCCGGCAAGGATGATCTCGGCAATGCGGTTGAGACAGAAGAGAAAGTTCTTCCATTAAAACCTCCTCCAAAAGGGCAAGAAAAACTCTCCAAGTGCAAAAAAGATCCTGCCGAACCATGGCCCATACTTGGCAACGGTCCCGTCCCCATTCCGCAGTGATTTTTGGCGCCCTGTATATATGTCCGGAGTAAACTGCTAGCACGGTTGTCTTTCCTGTGTATTTTTGGTATCCTTTTCTGAAATACCTTGATTTAGAAGGAGGATTATCAATGGCGAATGGAGAAATTTCTACCCCACGCAAGATGGTGGAAGAGAGGGAGTCTTATACATTTAGCGACCTTTCCATATTACCAGGACACGCCGATTTTTATCCGGGATCCGTAACATTAAAGAGCTGTCTAGCGGGCAACCTTTTTCTCAATACGCCGTTTGTCTCTGCCGCAATGGACACGGTAACCGAATGGCGTATGGCAGAAACGCAAGCAAAGAATGGTTGCATAGGGATTATTCACCGAAACTTGACTCCTGAACAGGCGGCTGAGGAACTGGACCGCACAAAATTCAGTTTCGTGGGTGGTATCAACAAAAAGCCGGTTGTTGTGGGGCCAGAAGATACTCTGCAAGATATTTTGCAACGCAGAGAGGAAAAAGGCTACGGATTTGAGAGTTTCCCTGTATGTAATGAGGGGGGTGAGCTTCTTGGCCTCATAACCAGCCGCCATTTTCAGCGACAGAAAGATAATCTTGATGTTGCGGCCAAGACTGTTATGCGGCCGTTTCGTGATCTCCATGTGGCGGCGGAGGGTACCAGTTTGTCACAAGCTTCCAATTTGCTTTTGCAATTTGACGTGAAGCTTTTGCCTGTATGCAAAGAAAATCGTGTGCTTGTTGGTATTTATACAGCTAAGGATGTGGATTGTATGATGTCTGGCAAGGCAGACTTGTATACACTCGACAAAAAAGGCCAGCCCTGTGTGGGAGCGGCTATTGGCTGTATCGGAGACCCTGATACGGAGGAACGGATAGAACTTCTTACCAGAAAGAAGGCAGATGTGCTTGTTATTGATGTGGCGCATGGAGATTGCAAAGCGGTACTTGATACTCTTGCGTTTTTGCGCGCTCGTCATCCCGACTCCCGTGTTATTGCCGGAAATGTGTCAGAGGCGGATGCAACCGAGCGGCTTATACAAGCCGGTGCCTCCTGTGTGAAAGTTGGCATAGGTCCCAGTTCCATTTGCACCACGCGGGTGGTTACGGGCATAGGGCGGCCACAACTTGAAGCGGTTATGCGGTGTGCGGAAGTTGCGCGGAAGCATGGCATTCCTATTTGCGCGGATGGTGGTATTGATAGCACGGGCGACATTGTAAAGGCTCTTGCCGCTGGCGCCTCTACCGTCATGATGGGTAGCATGTTTTCTGGCACCGAAGAATGTCCGGGACAGATAAATACCATAGGAGGTAAACTCTATAAATTATATCGCGGCATGGGTTCAGATGGCGCCATGAAAGAACGCACGGGTGGTTCTGTGCGCCGCTATGCGGGGGATGCACAATATCAGCCTCTTGCGGAAGGAGACGAGCGTCGTGTGTTGCTTACGGGGTCTGTGGAGTCGCGTATTTTAGAGTATAGTGCTTACGTTCGGAAGGGAATGTTTTATGCGGGATGCCGCACCATTGAAGAACTGCATGAGAAAGCCATGTTTTGCGTAGTAACACAAGCGGGCGTTCGTGAATCTGGCGTGCGTGATGGTAACAAGGAGGAATTATGATCGAAGAGATGCCTATCAGAACTGACTTTGAAGTTGATGATTTCAAGATTGTTGGGACATATGTACAGCAAGCGCTGACGAGCAGAGGATTCATGCCTGCTCGGCCACCACAGGAGGCGCTTGGTCGGGTGCGCTGTTTCTTCCGCGTTATGCTCCATGGTAACCCGGAGTGCCTTTTATCAGTAGCGTTGCCCCGCTTACACATTTACCTGAAGGTACTTCAACGGAAGTACTGTGTGGTTTCGGATTGGCATCAGACTTTTTTATCCGCTTGGTTGTTTTTGGAAAAGCTTGGGGCCTGTGGTAATACGTTGACCAGAGATGATAAGACATGTGGAGAGGAAGTCTTGAGGATGCTTGAAGAGTTGCAGAGTGAAGATACGGCCGTATCGGCAGCTTACGCGCAATTGGGCGTCCATCTCAATAGTTAGCCATAGTTGTACCCGCTTGGAGTTTTTATAGCTCCAAGCGGCTTTTATTTACATGAGTATATCTTGACATGGTACACTAGAATTCATGGAGAATGATTTTATTGTTGCATTTGATAAAAGTGTTCTTACGATTGCTCGTTCTATTGCCGTTCCTGTGGAGCGTTTCGCATTATTTATTGTCTTCTTTTGGTTTGGGTTTTTGAAATTGATTGATGCAAGTCCTGCAAACCCGTTGGTGGGGGATTTATTAAGGCACACTATACCATTTTGGTCGCTTGAGAGTTTTATGGTGTTTTTGGGCTTGTGGGAGATGTTAATTGGTGTTGCGTTTCTTGTGGGGGGGTGGGAGCGTTTGGCGATTGCCCTTTTGATTCCGCATATGATTACTACCGTTTTGCCGTTCTTATTTTTACCTGATGTCGTGTGGCACGGTTTTTTTGTCCCCACGTTGGAAGGGCAGTATATCATCAAAAATAGCGTTATTGTGGCGCTGGCGTTGGGATTTGCCGCCCGTCTGCAACCCCTAAGGAGACGATAAGATTTTTTATCCACATGTTCTCACCGAGTTTACTCAGTTTTTTAGTTGCCAGGATTTTTACCTTTTTGCCGCGGGGTGTAGAATGGGGAGACTGATACAAATTTCTATTAACTAAAGATATCTTTCATGGAGACATTGCAAAAAATTAAGAAGCGTAACGGTGAAGTGGTGGATTTTGACCAGCATAAAATTATGCTTGCCATCCAGAAGTCATTTTTTGCGACGCGCGGTACTGTGGAAGAGGGTCCTGTTCGCATTATTACCGGAAACGTAGTGAGTGAACTGGCGGCAAAGTTTCCGTCTGTGGAGTATATTCCATCGGTAGAAGATGTCCAGAATGCCGTGGAGCGAAAGATTATGGAACAAGGATTTTTTGATGTTGCCAAGTCCTATATTTTGTATCGCTATGAGCACGCAAAGGACCGAGAGGAGAAAAAAAAGGAAGTTTTGAAGCGTATTGAGGAGAACCGCATTTCGGTGGTAAAACGTTCGGGGAAAGTGGAACCGTTTTCCATGGAGAAAGTTCGCTCGTCGTTGGCATACGCCGCGCGCGGATATGAGGATTTTATTAACATTGATGCTTTGGCAGAGCAGTGTCGCAACGAAGTCTATGACAATATGTCTACTTCAGAAATTGCGCGCTCGCTTGTTATGGTAACCCGTTCATGTATTGAGTTGGATCCGGCGTACTCTAAAGTTGCTTCACGATTACTTCTCGTGAAACTATATAAAGATATCGTGGGGTCCGACATTGACTACGCACGGCTTCAAAATCAATATCGTGAGGCATTTGTAAATAATATCCAGCGCGGCGTAGGGGTTGGCAGGTTTGATAAGCGGTTGCTTACGTTTGATTTGGAAACCCTTGCCCAGCGGCTGAATCCGGAACGCGATGATTTGTTTCAATATATGGGGACGCAAGTGTTGTATGATCGGTATCTTGCGCGGGATAACGAAAAGGATGAAGTGCTAGAAACTCCGCAAGCATTTTGGATGCGTGTGGCAATGGGGGTAGCTATTAATGAGAATGAAAAAGAACGGACTGATTGGGCCATGCGCTTTTATGATATGTTGTCTACGTTCCGCTATGTGCCGTCTACCCCGACACTATTCCACGCGGGCATGCCGAAGGCACAGCTTGCCTCATGTTTTCTCTACACGGTTGGCGATGATCTCGATGCCATTTTTAAGTCGTATGGCGATGTGGCACAGCTTCTTAAGTGGTCGGGAGGCACGGCAATGGATTGGACAAGTGTGCGGGGGACAGGCGCTTTAATCAAAAGCACCGGCGTTGAATCGCAGGGTGTTATTCCGTTCTTAAAAATTGCCAACGATGTTACAATTTCCATCAACCGTAGCGGCCGCAGGCGCGGAGCAAACTGCGTATATTTAGAAACGTGGCATTATGATATCGAAGAGTTTTTGGAACTTCGTAAAAATACAGGGGATGAGCGTCGTCGTGCCCATGACATGAATACGGCGAACTGGATTCCCGATCTTTTCATGAAGCGCGTGCGAGATGACGGGGATTGGACATTATTTTCCCCTGAGGAAGTTCCGGAACTGCATGAAACATATGGCAAGCGGTTTGATGAACTCTATGCGGCGTATGAAAAAAAAGTGGACGCGGGGGCTATTCGTTTATGGAAACGCCTGAAAGCGCGTGAGTTATGGAAAAAGATGCTTGCAATGCTGTTTGAAACAGGCCACCCGTGGGTTACGTTCAAAGATCCGTCCAATATCCGTTCTCCGCAAGATCACGTAGGCGTGGTGCACAATTCCAATTTGTGTACGGAGATAACTCTTAATAATTCTGCTGATGAGACAGCTGTTTGCAATTTAGGATGGATCAATTTTGCGGAACATGTAACGGATGGGGCGTTTGACGAGCGGAAAGTTGCCGAAACCGTACAGCTTGGCATGCGTATGCTTGATAATGTGATCGACGCGAATTTTTATCCCACGAAGGAAACAAAAATTTCCAATGTGCGCCACCGGCCTGTGGGGTTGGGGTTGGGTGGTTTTCACGACGCGCTCTATAAAATGAATATTACGTTCGATTCTGAAGCCGCGGTTGAGTTTGCGGATCGTAGTATGGAAGTTATTTCCTATCAGGCCATTCTCGCTTCTTCGGATCTTGCGCGCGAGCGTGGTTCGTATGAAACGTTCAAAGGATCAAAATGGGATCGCGACATATTACCGATTGATACCTTGCAATTACTGGAAGCGGAACGCGGCGAACGTATTCCTGTCTCACGGCGAAGTTCTTTGGATTGGAGTGTCGTACGGGATGCCATTAAGAAAGATGGCATGCGGAATTCCAATTGTATGGCAATAGCGCCCACCGCAACTACTTCAAATATTGTGGGAGCGATACCTTCCATTGAACCAATCTACAAAAACATTTATGTAAAATCAAACATGTCAGGCGATTTTACGATTGTAAATCCATATTTAGTGGAAGATCTCAAACGTATGGGGCTTTGGAGTAAAGAAATGCTTGGCAAATTAAAGTTCAACGATGGAAACATTATGCTTATTGCTGGCATTCCTGATCATTTGAAAGAAAAATATAAAGAGGTTTTTCAAATTAATCCCAAATGGCTCATTCGTGCCGCGGCTCATCGCGGCAAGTGGATAGATCAAAGCCAGTCGCTGAATATCTTTTTTATGAGCTCTTCCGGAAAACAACTTTCGGAAGTGTATCAGTATGCCTGGGAGATGGGCTTAAAAACAACGTATTATCTGCGCACGCTTGCGGTCTCTCAAGTTGAAAAATCAACAGTGAATGTAGTGGAACATGGCTCCACGCATATGCGCGCGCGCGCCGTTTCCGAGGGGGTTGAGCCCCGATCGGCGCAATCACAAGAGTCCGAACAGATGGTTTCGGTTGCAATGGAACAGGCAACAGGGAGAGAACAAAACCCCGAAGAACGCATAACAGCTGTTGTTTCAGAAATGGCGGTGCGAGAACCCATGCCGTCGCTCGCGCAAACAAAACCCGTGAGCATGGCGCCCGGTATGTTGGGAGAGGCGCAAAGCACGGGGCCAAAACTTTGCAAAATAGACGATCCAAGTTGCGAGTCATGCCAATAAATAATCTGAAACCTGAAGCCTCTATGCCTATTCAAAAAACAACTGAACGAGTGAATGTAAACGACCGGCGCGTCATCAACGGTAAAAACGCGGATGTAATGCAATTACACCCCATTAAGCATAAGTTCGCGTGGGATGCGTATGTTGTGGGTAACGCTAATCATTGGTTGCCAACCGAAATTAGCATGCAAAAAGATGTGGAACAGTGGAAATCTCCCTACGTGCTAACCGCAGATGAACGGCTTGCGTTGGAAACAGTGCTTGGTTTCTTTACCACCGCCGATTCCATCGCCGCAAATAACCTGGTATTGGCAACATACAGACACATTACATCTCCCGAGTGCAGGTTGTATTTGTTGCGGCAAGCCTATGAAGAAGCGATTCATACACATGCGTATCAGTACATTGTAGAGAGTTTGGGCATGAACGAATCCCGTTTATTTAATATGTATCGCGAGAATGAAGCAATTTATAACAAGGACGTATTTATCCTTACGTTCAATGAAGGAATTTTTGATCCTCATTTTGCCACGGGAACGTTCGCGTCGGATCAGAAATTTCTTGAAAACTTGGTTGTGTTTTCTATTATTTTGGAAGGAATATTCTTTTACAGCTCGTTTGCGGTTATGTTTGGGTTTCAGCGCCAGAACAAAATGGTTGGCGCGGCAGAACAAATTCAATACATCATGCGGGATGAATCCATGCACCTGAATTTTGGGATTGACATGATAAATGCCATAAAACAGGAACAACCCGAATTATGGACATCCGATTTTCAAAACCATGTGCGAGATTTGGTGCGGCGTGCCGTAGTGTTGGAATACACATTTGCGGAAAACGTGTTTCCACGGGGTATCTTTGGCATGAATGCGGACGGGTTTCGCCAATATATTGAATATATTGCGGATCGGCGTCTGCAAAGCATCGGGCTTGTTCCAGAATTTCAGAGCGCGAATCCGTTTCCGTGGATGTCGGAAGCCATCGATCTTTCAAAGGAAAAGAATTTTTTTGAAACGCGCGTTATTGAATATCAAACCGGGGGTACGCTAGAATGGGAATAGTATTCGCGAACAATGCGAATCATAACGAATAACGCGAATAAAAATTCTTGTATGTGTATATTCGTTGAAATTCGCATTATTGGCGATTACTCTTATGTCTCAACCCCAAACTTTAAAAAATTCAACTCCCGAAAAATTTCTCAATCGCATACTTGAAGAAGCGGTGCGAAGCCGCGCGTCTGACGTACACATTGAACCGTTGGCAGAATCGTTGCGTGTGCGTTTTCGTGTTGATGGATCTTTGCGGGAGCACTATCGTCAACCGCTCTCGGAAACGGAACAGCTTGTTACTCGCATTAAGGCAATTTCTGATCTTGATATTGCAAGCCATTTGCCACAGGATGGTCATTTTGAATTTACGGTGGATCTTACGGAACCTACCGAAGCTTCGTCGGGAATATCAAAGCCGTCTCCACTAGCGCATGCATTGACGTCATTATTTGGTGAAGCGGAAGAGCAAAATTCAACGAAAGATCTTATATCGCAATCAACTACTGAAACAAAATTGCGTAGACAGCCCGCGGGGATGTGCGTGTTGAACGTTCGCGTATCGGTGTTTCCTACGGTCTATGGAGAAGCGGTGGTGTTACGATTGCTCAATCGCGCTGATATGTTGATTCCACTTGCAAAACTCGGTATGGCAGAGGAAGATCTTGCAAGCGTGCGTGATATCATTTTTCATAATTATGGCATGATTCTTTCCACGGGACCGTCGGGTGCCGGCAAATCAACAACATTGTATGCTATTCTGCAGGAGCTGAAAAATAAAGAAAAGAATATTGTTACTCTAGAAGACCCGGTAGAATTTTACTTTGGAGATATCCGTCAAACTCAGATTCGTCCGGAACAAGGGCTTACTTACGCGGTAGGCATGCGATCTATATTGCGGCAGGATCCGGATGTGCTTATGGTAGGGGAGATCCGCGATCATGAGACAGCAGAATATGCCATGCGTGTTTCGTTGGTAGGCAGGATTGTGGGCTCTACTATTCACTCAAATTCAACCATTGGTACCATTGCGCGCCTTATTGATATGGATGTGGAACGGAGCCTTATCGCATACGCTTTGAGTGGTATTGTTTCTCAACGGTTGGCGCGGCGTATGTGTACTGTCTGCGCGACAGAGTATACTCCCGATCCCGTGTTAATCAAGCGGCTTGGGCTTACGGGCGCTGCGTTTCAATTTCGCAAAGGAGTCGGATGCGATGCGTGCGGAGGCATGGGATACAGCGGACGGACAGGTATATATGCAGTGTTGCGGATGGATGATGCGTTACGCTCGCTTATTGTGGATCATTCATCCATGCGGACACTGCAAGAATACGTACAACAATCGGGTTCGCCTTCACTTTCACAGCGCGCGGCAGAAAAAGTATTAGCAGGGGAGACAACAGTGGAGGAAGCAGTGTTAGTCATATAAAAAGAAATATATGTTCGACAAAATAAAAGACATGTATCAAATGCAAAAGCAGGCGCGTGAAATGCAGGCCCTGCTTGGCGCCGAGCGCGCTATGGGCTTGTCAAAAGACGGCGTAATTCAGATAACCTTGAGCGGCAGTTTTGACGTGCTGGATGTGGTGGTTGCGGATGGAATAGAGCTTACGAAAGATATGGTGCAAAAAGATATCAAGGAGGCATTTACCGATGCCCAGCAAAAAGTAAAAGGAATTTTGATGCAAAAGTTTAAAGGGATGGTATAGCTCATGCAAGAATTGTTTGAGATACAAGAAAAGAAAAACGACGGGTTTGGCCGTCGTGTGATAAGGGTATTTTTGAGGCATAGTGGCAGAGATAAAATTGTTATGCATCAAACGGTTCGTTCAGCGCCCGCACAAGTTCACCGATAGTTGTTTGGCAAAAGTGCGTACGCAGGAACTCTGCTAACCGGCGCGCTTCTGTCCAATAATAGTCAACATCGGTCCTTCCTCCCTCGGCCGGTATTATGATTAACATTGGTATCACGTTGTTGCTTATGAGAGTCTGGCTCAGCATTTCAACGACGCGAGTTTTTCTTTTCATATGTGCCTCCTTTCAGTACATTTCTAGCATGGCAAGTAGGTTTACACAAGCGATGGACGTTTTATTGACCAGAGATTCTATTTTTCATATACTGAACGTATTATGATCACGGATCAAGACATTGAAAAACTTCAATCTGTATTTGCCACTAAGACAGATTTGAGTGTTTTTGCTACAAAGGATGACATTAAAGCAGAATTAGTTCCTCTGCATCAGAAAATTGATGACTTACAGCAGGAGGTTGATGGGTTACGAGAATCAATTCAGATGCTCTCGGTTTCCATTGATAAACTTGTAAAAAGTGTGGAGGATCTCAAGCAAGAATATTCTCTTGTGGTTCACCAACTAGACAAACACGAAAAATGGATTCGGCAGATTGCTGAAAAAGCAGGCGTTTTGCTTCTTGAATAAGAACTATTCTATCCTGTTATATAAGGGCCGAGGGGCAGAGTTTTTTGAGGGGGCACTCTATGCATTTGGGCTTTTTTGCTTCACATATCGCACGGCCGTGGTTTATTGTGGGTATTTGATTTAACTCCAGACCTATAGAGCAAGAGATGAAAAACATTCCTACCCAATGATTTTTCACATTGTGCATTGAAGTATCTCAAGAAAGGTCGCACACCTTTCTTTTTTCATATACAAGCGTGTGATGAAAGAGAAGAGATGATATAAGTATTCTTACTTGGACGTCCGGTTTCCAAGTTGAGCTAGCATTAATTAATCAATCAGAATATCCACTAATTCTTTATCTTGCTTTTTTCTTTCTTTGATACTTTTTAAAGATTCGAGTGCAAATAGTTCGTATTTTTTTTGATTCTTGAACTGGTCAAGTATTATATTTGTTGAACAAGGAATTATTGGATTTGTTAGTATTTCTGTGTACTGATGCCAACTACTCCTATTTTTATTCTTTTCTAATTGGCTTGTTTTTGTGTGGAGGCGGTCATTCAGATTTACATAAGCGCTGAGATGTAAAAGGTATTCATTTGAAGAAATATGATTTGCTTTGAATTTTCCTTGAAACAGTACCCCATTTCGTCGCCACCTACTGTTAAAGTATTTTGTATAGCCACCAGCAACCCGTTTTAGATATTCACTAATGCCATTTTTTGCTTCTTGCCGGAGGATTAAATGGAAATGATTTGCATTGAGATGGTAGCAGACTATTTTTACTAATGGTTGTTTGAACTTGGACGTCCGGTTTCCAAATTGACGTTCCATGTTTATTTTTACGAAAGAATTTTCATAAATACTCCCAATTGGCTTTAATGAATTGAATTCTTCCATGCTTTGCAAAAACCGACCATAATCATATTCATCAATGAATACCCGTCGTTTATCAGTACCTCGGTTATAGACATGATAAAATTCGCCGGTGACAAATTTATTTTTCCTCATATGTTTGATAATACCACTTGGAAACCGGACGTCCAAGTGTGGGGAGAGTAATTAAAAAATCTCCTTGCATCCAAGATGCGGGAGATGATATAATGACGAACATTATGCTACGCGAAGAAGTAACATATTCATCGAAACAAGACACGGAAATTTATGGCGATACTAATTATGGTTTGATTAGTTTGTTAATACCGCCCTTTGTTCTATTCCTTAGCATAGGGTTGAATTTTATTTTTGAGCCACGGTCTTCTGTTCCACAGGTTGCTAGTCTTGTACTACTTCTATTAGGTGTTGCGCTCGGTCTATTAGCCAGCATTCAGTCACTAAAATCAAAAAAGAGGCGGTTTATCGCAGTACTTGCCGTTATAGTTAATTTTATAGCTATTGGTTTTGCACTTTCTTGTAATGGAAACAGTTGTTTCCATGTATGAATTTTCACTGGATATCTAAACAAGTGCCGATGGGCATAGTTTCTTTAATGGACATTCGGCGCATTTTGGTTTCTTTGCTTCACATAGCGCACGGCCATGCTCGATGATTTTGTAGGTGAGTTTGAACCATTCTGTTTTAGGAAATAAACTCATGAGGTCTCGCTCAATTTTTACCGGGTCTATTTCTGTGGTCAAACCGAGGCGTTGGGTGATACGTAAGACGTGCGTGTCTACCGCGATGCCTTCTACCACACCGTAGGCATTTCCCAGCACGACGTTCGCAGTTTTGCGGGCCACTCCCGGGAGTGTGAGAATATCTGCCATGGCGCGGGGGAGGCGTCCGTCAAATTCTTGCTGGATTTTTTTACATGTCGCGATGATATTTTTTGTTTTCGCGCGATAAAACCCCGTTTGATGTATTTCTTTTTCAAATTCTAATTTGTTTGCAGTAGCAAAATCTCTCGCGGTTTTATATTTTTTGAAGAGAGATGTGGTTACTTCGTTCACTTTTTTATCGGTGCATTGAGCTGAAAGCATCACCGCAACAAGAAGCTGGATATTGTTTCCAAATTTCAACGCCATGTTTGCGTTTGGGTATGATGTTTCAAGCGCGCGAATTATTTGCGCCGCGCGCTTCTTTTTATCAGAGGCTGTTTCTGTTTTAATCCATGGCTTGGTGTATAGTTGGAATTTTAAGATAGGCATAATGCGGATAATACTACCATACATTTATGCCTTATGGTACAATGGCACCACGGTTATTAAAAGTTTATATAGTATGTATATGTCCACATTGCTTAAATACATCATAATAATAGGCATCATTGCGGTGGTTGTGTTTTTGTTGTCTCGCCAAGGCGCTTCTTTCACCCCGAACCAAAGCACTGCGCCTGAAAAAAAAGAACAGGATACCGTTCTGTTAGGGCAGGCAACATTGGCGGATATTCAGACATCGTTTGGCGTTGTAACTGTTGAGTTGTTTCCGGACGTGGCCCCCAAAACAGTGGAAAATTTTATAAAGCTCGCGGAATCAGGTTTTTATAATGGCACGAAATTTCATCGCGTAATTAAAAATTTTATGATTCAAGGGGGAGATCCAAACAGTAAAGACGATGATTGGACAGATGATGGGAGAGGCGGCCCCGGCTATTCATTTGAGGATGAGTTTAACGAACACAAAGTGGTGCGTGGTGCTCTTGCCATGGCTAACAGCGGTCCTAACACAAACGGAAGCCAGTTCTTTATTGTGACAGCCCAAGCAACGCCATGGCTGGACGGAAAGCATACCGTGTTCGGGCGGGTGGTGGGGGAGGGTATGGAAGTAGTAGATAAGATAGAATCAATGGCTACGAATGAAAAGGATCATCCATTGGAAGATGTGGTAGTGGAACGTATTACTATAACGAAATGAAATAAGACATTGCAGAACCTTTTCTTGCAAGTAATGGATACATATCATAATTCAAAGGAAAGTGGTTTTCTATGAAACAAACAGCAGTACGAAAACATCGTGGGGGTGGCGCGTATTTGAAAGACATCGTGTATGGCGCTAATGACGGTATTATTACCACATTCGCGGTGGTGGCGGGGGTGGCGGGGGCTAGTTTGGATAGCAACGTAGTTGTTTTGCTGGGGCTTGCGAATCTTCTTGCGGATGGTTTTTCCATGGCCGCGTCGAACTATCTTGGCAGCAAGTCCGAACGTGATTATATTATCCGCGAACGTCGCACGGAAGAATGGGAACTTCATCATGAACCGGAAGAGGAGCATGCGGAAATGACAGGATTTCTACTCCGTAAAGGGTACACCAAAAAAGACGCGGAACAACTACTTCCGCTTCTATCCAAAAACAAAGAATTCTTGCTCGATATTATGATGCATGAGGAGCTTGGCATAAGTCCGCCTGAAAAGGATGGCCAGTCTACGCGTTCAGCGACCGCTACTTTTTTTGCGTTCGTGATCGCGGGCGCGGTGCCGCTCTTGCCCTATTTTTTTAATTCAAACGGCTCACTCTTTGGTCTGGCTGTTATAGGCACAGCAATGAGTTTATTTATTGTGGGCGCGCTGCGTTGTCTGCTCACAAACCAACGTTGGTATAACGCCGGCGTGGAAATGTTGTCAGTGGGAGGCATAGCGGCATTCATCGCCTATGGGGTGGGCTTTTTAGTGAGCCATCTCATTTAAAGCGTTTTTTCCATGTGTTCTTGAAGTCGCGCGCTTGTTATTTTTCTTCGGATGCCGCCAGCAAGAATTCCAAATCGTACTTCGTCTCCTACGGTAAGTCCTTCAAGCATATCTTCCAGTGTTTCTTTTTCTGTGATGCGTTTTTTATTGCAGGTAAGGATTATATCTCCTTCTTTGAGCCCTGCTTTGTCTGCGGCGCTTCCGGGTATAACCGCATGATCTCCCGGAATTCCTTCTTTCAAAATGTATGCCCCGTGGGAAACAGATAACTGAAATCGATCTGCAATGCGTTTATTCAAGAGCACATATCGCACTCCGAGAAATGGTCGGCGGATTCTTCCGTGTTCTTTAATATCAGCCAGATCGCGCACGGCTTTTTTTATGGGAATGGCAAAACCAATATTTTGCGCTCCGTATACAATGGCAACATTGATGCCTATTACGTTGCCGTCTAAATCAATCAAGGGCCCGCCGGAATTTCCCGGGTTGATAGCCGCGTCTGTCTGAATGAGTCCGCGCAGGCGTTCTTGTTTGCCCGACATGTCGGTAATTGCGGAAATGAGGCGCGAGAGACCGGATATAACGCCCGTAGAAACGGAGTTTTTAAATTCACCGAGCGCGTTTCCTATGGCTATTACTGTTTGTCCCAGTTCAAGCGATTTTTCTTCCGCAAGACTTGCCACAGAGAGGTCGGGAAGCGCGCGTCCTTCCATGTTTACTTTCAAAATGGCAACGTCGTGGATGGGGTCGTTTGCCACTACGGTAAGCGGGAACGAGAGTTCATTATCAAGTATCACGGTATATTCTGCTTCGGGGTCAGCCACCACATGGCGGTTTGTAAGAATAATACCGCTTTTGTCCACAAGAAATCCTGAACCGCCTCCCAGCCGTACTTTACCGTCGTCGGTAAGGGGAATGCCTTCCGGCATGGGACCTTCCATAGCAGGCATTTCTTCCGGAGAAGGGAACCCAAGAGGCGCTAGTTTGCGGGCGGCTTCTTGTAATACTTCCCAGTCTTTTGCCGCTGTAATGGAGACCACCGCCGGCATAATTTTTTTTACTGCTTGTACAATTTGTTCTTCATGGGTCATATGTATAAGTATACTTGTGTGGGTAGAAATAAGCCAGTATACTGCGTGTGAGAGCTTTTCTAAGGAGTACAGCCATGGCTCAAGTGAAAGATCCTGATTCAAAGACTATGTTACCTGAACAGTTTTTTCAAATACGTGGAAAAGATTCTCCTGAGAGAAGCCTTATGCGTGCGGTACTTGAAGACGCGGTGGTAACATACTTTAAATACAAAAAGAAACAAGCAAGAAGAGAGCTTCGGTTATTTACAGAAATCCAAGAATGGTTTGAATCAACCGATGAAAGCTGGTTATTTTCATTTGAAAATATTTGTGCGGTACTTGATACTAATGCTCAAGCGGTTCGTAAGGCGCTTTTTAGCAACGACTCTTCCTTCACAAAGCCGCACAAGAGGGTTATGAATGGACAATATACTCATATAACCCAAGAAAGAATACGTAAGCGTTGCTGATGTTTTAGTGACGCTTTTTTATTTTCTGATATAATTCATGCATGAAAGAAAACTTCTTGTGGGGGGCGGCAACTGCTAGTCATCAAGTAGAAGGTCATAATCACAATGATTGGAGCGTTTGGGAGAAAGAAAACGCAGAACGGTTGAGCAGAGAGAGTGATGGGAAGTATCCGCCCGAAAATTATATCTCTGGGCAAGCATGTGATCACTACAACCGTTATGAAGAAGATTTTGATATTGCGAAGTCTCTAGGGCATAACGCGCATCGGTTTTCCGTTGAGTGGTCGCGGATTGAGCCGGAAGAAGGAAAGTTTGATGAACGTGAAATAGAGCATTATCGCAATATCATCAAAGCTTTGCGCGCACGTGGGCTTGAGCCATTTGTTACGCTGTGGCATTGGACGCTTCCCGTGTGGCTCGCGAAAAAAGGCGGGGTGTTGGCGGATGAGTTTCCGGAACGGTTTGCAAGATACGCGGACCGCGTGAGCGACGCGCTGGGAGAACATGTGCGGTTTTGGATAACAATAAATGAGCCGGAGATATATGTCTTGAATTCTTACATGCGCGGCTTGTGGCCTCCTGAAAAGAAAAACTTGGTTCTTTTTTATAAAGCGCTATGGAGCATTCGTCGGGCGCACCAAAAAGCTTATCAGAGCATGAAACATACGAATCAATTTACTTTTATTGGTGTGTCCAGCAACTTTTCTTATTTTGAATCCGGTGGTGGTATTGTGAATGCATTATGTGCATGGCTGGCGGATAAAAATTGGAATTTTTATTTTCTCAATCGTATACGAAAAACAACTGATTTTATAGGTCTAAACTATTATTTTCACAATCGTATCAATTATGGGATCAATAAAAACGAAAACAAAGTTGTGTCCGATATGGGCTGGGAACTCTATCCGGAGGGGTTGTATCATCTCTTGCTTGGGTTGAGACAATTTCAAAAACCAATTTATATTACCGAAAACGGTTTGGCTGACGCAGGGGATACGCATCGCGCGTGGTTTATTGAAGAACACATTCGTTACATGAAAAAAGCGATGGAAGAAGGCGCGGATGTGCGCGGATATCTACACTGGTCGCTGTTGGATAATTTTGAGTGGGACAAGGGATTTTGGCCGCGGTTCGGGTTGGTGGAAATTGACTATCAAACAATGAAACGGAAAATTCGCCCGAGCGCCTTGGAGTATAAGAAAATTATTGAGGAAGGGTTATGAACTGGCTTCTTATTTCGCTTCTCGCGCAATTTGTTCTCGGCACATCCGCGCTTGCGGATAAGTTGCTTTTGAAAAAATCCTTTTCTAATCCGGTGGGATACACGTTTTGGCTCGGCATTCTTGGGTTAGTGTCTGTGGTGCTTTTGCCATTCGGGTTTGTGGGCGTTTCGTGGCAAACGCTTGGTGTGGCGTTTATTGCCGGTGGGGCATTCATGGCAGGGATGCTCTTTTATTTTTACGCGCTTTTTTACAGCAAAGCAGGCGGAAGTATTGTGTTGGTAAGCGGGTTTTCTCCGATTGCAACCTTGGTATTTGGTTCTTTTTTTCTCGGTATGGTTTTGGAATCGTATCAGATGATAAGTTTTGTGCTGTTGGTGGGAGGCGGGTTTTTAATTACGTTTTTGGAGGAGCGGCACATGCGTTTGTGGACGCTGTTTTTTGTGTTGCTTGCGGCAGGCTGTTTTGGAGTTTCAAATATTGTATCAAAATATGTATTTGAAGAGGCAAATTTTATCACTGGTTTTTTTTGGATAAAGGTGGGAGGGGCCGCGCTTGTAGCATTATGTTTGCTGTATGCGCCGTGGCGGAGAATTATTTTATCCCCGGGCGGAAAACATCAATTGCGCAATAAAAAATTGTATGTGTTAAATCGTGCCTATGCGGGCGCGGGTTCCGTGCTAGTGTTTTACGCCATTTCATTGGGAGTGCCATCATTAGTAGATGCGATGCAGAGTATTCGCTTTCTTATTGTATTTATTGGGGGGTGGATCCTGTTTCATGAGCGGTTTCAGTGGCGCAGGCTATTTGGTGAGTATATTGCGTTTACCTTTATTTCTATTGCTGTTATTTTTTTGGGAGTCGGCGCATATTTTGAATATACCGCGCCGGATCCAAATCGGCCGATAGAATGGGGGGTTACCTTCTCGCAAAAATTTTCCCAAGAACTATCACTTAGCGGTTCAACCGCTAAGTTGGGATGGCAAGAAAATTATGAGGCCATTCTTAATGATCTTGGGGTGCGCCACTTGCGCCTTGTTGCCTACTGGGATCTTGTAGAACCGCAAGAAGGGCAATATGATTTTTCCGGTTTGGATTATCAAATGCGCCGCGCGGAAGAAGTGGGGGCGGATGTTATTTTGGCGATAGGCAAAAAAGTGCCGCGCTGGCCTGAGTGCCACGAGCCTGAATGGGCTCGAGCGCAAAGCGAAAAGCTAAAAACGCAAAACATATTACATTACATAGAGGCAGTGGTGAAAAGATATAAAAATTCCTCCGCGTTGAAGTATTGGCAGGTGGAGAACGAGCCTTTTTTGCCTTTTGGCGATTGCTCTTCCGTGAGCCGTGAAATAGTGGATGCCGAGATTTTACATGTGCGGTCGCTTGACGACAGACATCCCATTCTTACAACTGATTCCGGTGAGATTGGTTTATGGTACGCGGCGGCAAAATGGGGAGATGTATTTGGCACTACTATGTATCGCCGGGTATATAATGAAGTGTTCGGATTTATTGAGTATCCTATAGGTCCTTGGTTTTTCCGCGCAAAAGAGCAGATTATTCGATTTTTGATTCAGGATTACCAAAAAAAGTTTCTTGTAGTTGAGCTTGGCATGGAGCCGTGGCTACCTCGGGCGTTACGCGACGCGCCGCTTGAAGATCAACTTCGTGTATTTGATTTTCCTTTTTTTGAAGATTCCATACATTTTGCAAAAAACACGGGATTTGACGACTATTACTTATGGGGCGCGGAATGGTGGTATTGGATGAAAGTGCAACACGACGACCCGCGGTTTTGGAATGCCGCGCGTGAGTTATTCACAGATACAGGACATGAACCATTGACGTCTAACAAGTAATTTGCTAACCTCAAGAACAGTATGGCTACCATGAGTCGAACCTATGCACGCGTAAAGATAAGCACTCTCCATTTTTGGGGAATGCTTTTTATTCTCTTTACGCGTTATATGGGTCGGCATTTGGTGGCACTTTCCTAAATAAGGAGGAAAACCAAAAAAGAATCAAAGAGCCGTCCCGTAGCGCGGGGCGGTTTTCGTTGGTATGAAAAACAGGAAAGATGTTGTTCTTTGAAAACGAAACAAATAAAGGAAAGGAGAGGTATATGGGTACGAATCCTTGTCTAGGGCGTGGTGACTATGTGGATTTGTTTACGGAGGCGTCTCTTTTAGAACCTGGGTGCTCAGATCCTACAAAAGGCGTACGGAGGGCGCGTGCGGATTTTTTTGATAGAGTTTTGAGAACAAAGACGTTTGAATTTTGGTCGGTTGTTGATGGTAAGCGAGTTCAAAAACGTCTGACTCTCGAAATGTTCAAAAGACCTGATATCTTTTGCGGTGAGTGTGGAGAAAAAGGAAACGCATATAGTGTTGTGGAAAGCAACACAAAGACTATTACCGTATGGTGTGCGGTGTGTAAAAAAGTTCAAACTAATTTAGTGTCTTTGTTTCCACTTCCAACAGCAAGCGCGTTACGTGATCTTGGGCTTGATCCTCATGTGCGTGAGGTTGCAAATGAAACCGAAGGAGAAACCGAGAAGACGTTTGAATTTTGGTCGGTTGTTGATGGTAAGCGAGTTCAAAAACGTCTGACTCTCGAAATGTTCAAAAGACCTGATCTGGTGTGTGGTGGGTGTGGAAAAGGGGACGGTGTGCATGTTGTTTCAGGAGACAATGCAAGTGTTGAGACCACGTGGTGTGGACATTGTCAAAAAGTTGTAACGCACATGAGGTCTTTTTTTCCACTTCCCACCACAAGTTTTTTACTTGAGCTTGGGCTTGATCCTCATGTGCGTGAGGTTGCAAATAGAACCGAAGGAGAAACCGAATGATTGTTAAAATGTCTGGGCGTGCGACGTTCCAAGAAATCGCCGCCGTCGAAGAACGGCTCCATAGCTGGGGCTATACGACCGGAAAAATGGTTGGCGAGGAGATTACCCTCATCGGTGTTTATGGCGATATTACGCGGCTACTGACTGGTGAACTTCGGGAAATGGGCGGAGTCGATGGCCTTATTCCGATCTCCAAGGCCTATAAGCGGGTTGCGCAAAAGGGTACGCCTGGGAATTTGCTGCACTCCTCGGTGCGCATCGGGAAGGTTGAGGTAGGCGGCGGCGAGCTAACTATCGTGGCCGGTCCCTGTTCGGTGGAGAGCGAGGCGCAGATTCTGGAAGCCGCTCGCTTCGTCAAAAAGGCCGGCGCGAAAGCGCTACGCGGCGGCGTGGTGAAGTACCGATCAAGCCCGTATAGCGGTTGGGAGGGGATCGGCGCGAATTCCGAAGAGGCGCTGCGTAACGGCTTGAAGCTGATCGTCAAAGCCGGGAAGGAATTCGATTTACCGACCGTGGTCGAAGTGCTCGATGCCAACGATGTGTCGATCTACGAGGATATGGGAGTGGATTGTCTCCAAGTTGGTGAGCCCAATTCGAAGAATCAGGCGCTGCTCAATCGGCTGCGCGAGACCACGCTGCCGGTGATCCACAAACGCGGCAACTCGCTCGATATCGAAGCCTATCTGCTGTGGGTGGAACGGATCATGGCTGGCGGCAAGGAGAACGTGATCCTGTGCGAGCGCGGCATCGTCAGTCCGAACAAATATACCCGCAACACGCTGGATCTCGGCGGCATTGCTGCCTTCCATTACCAACTGTCCTGTTTGCCGGTGGCGGTAGACGCTTCGCACGGCACCGGTCTGCGCGATCTCGTTCACCCCATGACGTTGGCTGGCATCATGGCGGGAGCGTCGCTGGTGCTGGTGGAAACTCATCCTAATCCGTTGATCGCCAAGTCGGATGGATTCCAAGGTCTCTTCCCGCAACAGTTTGCTCATCTCGTGACTGCTTGCGAACAAGTCTGGGAGCTGCGCCGTCGTATCGAACCGCTCTACACCCCGAGCGCGATGTGGGAGGAGGGATACGAGGTCCGCATGCCCGTGGATAAGAAGCGATTTTTTTAGGAAGGAGTAATCGTGCGAAGAAGAAGGTTGGAGGACTTTGAATGTCCTCGATGTGTAAGTAGAAGTGTTTCTTTTTCAAGAGGGAGATTTTTTTGTTTCTCTTGCAAAAAAATATTCTTCTATGGGGGATGGTATCTTTAGAGAATGTTCTTTATTGAGAGCTGTGGCGACACGGCTCTTTTTTTCTTTTTAGAGAGGAAAACTCCGGACTTTAGTCCGATGCTTTCAGCTTGTACGCGGTTCAATGCTAGAATGGGGACATGGCAAGCCAATATCGCCACACATCTCATA
>Ga0209542_10006629_pt1 | contig 22462 bp, 28 predicted proteins | sample RifCSPhighO2_01_FD_184028 | JGI IMG/M metagenome (GOLD analysis project Ga0209542, IMG submission 184028) | Soil microbial communities from Rifle, Colorado - Rifle CSP2_plank highO2_0.1 (SPAdes) (version 2) | ecosystem: Environmental > Terrestrial > Deep subsurface > Rock core/Sediment ... | reverse complement strand
TCGCTCCGCATCTTGTATGCCGCCAGCTCTCTTCGAGTCCTAGCATTCGCTACAAAAAACAACAAAACCAGAGCAGTGCTCTGGTTTTGGTTTTTTGTGCGAATGCCAGGACTCGAACCTGGGACCTCGGCGTTATAATTTCGAGCGAGGATCGGGTAAAAATAAAATTTTTGAAAATAATTTTAATACTGTACTGCGTGCGAATGCCAGGACTCGAACCCTGAAACACTCCATCGTGTTTCAGCCCGTAATTATCAGTGAGCACAAAATAGATTATTGATTTTTGTGCGAATGCCAGGACTCGAACCCTGAAACACTCCATCGTGTTTCAGCCCGTAATTATCAGTGAGCACAAAATAGATTATTGATTTTTGTGCGAATGCCAGGACTCGAACCTGGGACCTCGTCATTATCAGTGACGCGCTCTAACCACCTGAGCTACACTCGCATTTATATTTAATTTTATCACGAACTCTATATGACGAGGTCCCTAGTCATTATCAGATGAGACAGTCTGGGGGACTGTCGAATCGTTCTAACCACCTGAGCTACACTCGCATTTTATTTAATGATACCGTGACTCTGTCGTTATTAGGTTAATACTAAGTATTAACCGCACTAATCATTTAAACTAAACTCGCATGTTTGTTTTAAAATAACAAAACAATGCTAAGAATATACCAAAATATTGTCTTTTGTGCAATTTCTTGTGATATAATACTTTCACTATGAATCCCGTTAGAGATCGCGGACGCATAACGGGGTAAACGACAAAGTTAATTTATCAATATAATTTAAATAGATAGGGCGTGTGATTATATAGAGTCCGCGTCCTATCTCTAACGGGATGAAATTCATAAATACCAGAAAAATACACTTTGTTGGTATCGGTGGTATTGGTGTTTCCGCTATGGCAAGAATGGCTTTGATTGAAGGAAAGAGGGTAACTGGTTCGGACACGAATGAATCAGAAATAATTAACGAATTAAAAAAACTTGGCGCAGTTATTAAAATTGGTCACAACGAAAAAAACATAGAACACGAGACAGATCTTGTTGTTTATTCTCCTGCCATACCGAGAGACAATGTAGAAATGGTAATGGCAAAAAAATTGAATATAAGGACTATTTCTTATCCGCAATCTTTGGGGGATGTTTCTGAAAATAAATATACAATCGCTGTTTCAGGAACTCACGGAAAGACGACAACAACAGCAATGCTGGCGGATATTTTAAGAGATGGATATTTGGATCCAACGGTTGTTGTCGGCAGTTTGTTAAAAAGGGGAAAAACAAATTTTATACACGGAAAGAGTAAATTTTTTATCGCTGAAGCCTGCGAATACAAAAGGTCTTTTTTGCAGTTACAACCGAATGTTCTTGTGATAACCAATATCGATTTTGATCACTTGGATTATTTTAAAAATTTGGTAGATATTCAAAGAGCATTTCGCGAGCTTGTTTCAAAAATGGGAGAAAGGGATTATGTAGTTTGTAATCCGAACGACAAAATGATTGCTCCTGCTTTGTCTAAATGTGTTTCAAAAATTATCGACTATACGACTCAGGGAGCGACTGGTTTGAAATTAAAGATTCCAGGAAAACACAATATCCAAAATGCTCTGGCTTGTTTGGCTGTGGCAAATATTCTAGGCATTAATCATAGTGATGCAATCAAATCTTTGAATAATTTTGAAGGAACATGGAGACGTTTTGAATTAAAAGGACAAACAAAAAAAAGAACATTGATTTACGATGATTATGCTCATAATCCAACTGAAATTCAGGCAACATTGGAAGGAGCAAGAGAACTTTTTAAAAATAAAAAAATCACGGTTATTTTTCAACCGCATCTTTATAGCAGAACAAAAATATTTTTGAATGATTTTTCTAGAAGTTTTGGCAGTGTTGATCGAGTAATTGTTTTGCCAATCTATGCCGCAAGGGAACAAGAAGACCCGGAAATAAATTCAAAAATGCTTGCAAGCGGAATAAAGAAATATAATAAAGAAACTTATTACATAGAGTATGAACAGATAATGAATGAATTTAATTCTGATATGTTTGGATCAGAAGATGTCATTATCACAATGGGGGCAGGGGATGTCTACAAAGTTGGAGAAAAAATTCTTTTCAAAAAATAATATATAAGGTATTAACAGCCTACTTGGAAGTTCGGCCTCCAAGTTTCGTTATTGTGTACTAAAATGCGAATGATTTATTTAGGAGAATAATAAAAAACCCCGTGCCGTAAAAAACGGACGGGGTCTTAACTGTGTGCGGGTGTCATTTCACCTCCTGTTTGGTTAGTTGACGAAATGATTTCGGAACATTCTTTCGCCAGTGATCTCGGCGAGGTAAGATGCCTCGGACCTGTCCCGCTGACAAAGTCTGGCAATGTCTTCAGGACGACCGAAATGATCCACAATGAGACGAACAATCATGTCCTCCTTGTCAACCGAGTTCGCCCCTTGAAACAGGGGACTTTCTGCCAGTGCCAGCAGTGCCTCCTCACGTCTGGTAGTCATGATACCCTCCAAAAGTTGAGATTATTGACAACAATACCTTTTCCTGTCTTAATTATAGCACTTCTGTATAAAAGTCAATAGGTTATCCCCAGATTTGTCCTTTAGGTGTCCTTTAGACAAAATGTCTTTTATTTTATAATTATCTACATATGCAATTAATTACAGTCTTACAATTATTAATAGTAGTTCTCTCTCTAGGGACAATTTATGCTTGGTATCAGTTTTATCAGGTCTTGGTAAAAAGGTGTGATACTTGTTCTGTTGGTTTGATGGAAAGTCCATTTAAATCAAAATGTTTTGTTGGTGCGGTATTTTTTACTCTGTCTCTTGCATTAGCAATATATTCTATTACACTTGTTTAGTAATGAGTGATAATAAACAAGAAATTCTTAAAAAGATAGAAGCAATAGAGCGACAAATGAGCCGTCCTGATTTTTGGAATGACAAAGAAACTGCGCAGGCGGTTATCAAAGAATTTAATAATTTGAAAGATGAATTGGAAGGTGCGGGGAAATATGATAAGGGTGGTGCCGTTGTAACAATTCTTGCCGGTGCAGGAGGAGATGACTCAGAAGACTTTGCGAGAATTTTATACAATATGTATTTGCGATTTACCCAAAATAAAAATTGGGAAACTTTTCTGATTCATTCAAACGAAAATGATCACGGAGGTTACAGAAATATTACTTTTGAAATTTATGGTAAGGACGTTTACGGAAAACTTAAAAATGAATCGGGCGTTCATCGTCTGGTAAGAATTTCTCCTTTTAATGCTCAACAAAAAAGACACACATCTTTTGCTATGGTAGAAGTAATTCCAAAATTAGAAAAAATAGGGGAATTAAAAATTCCGGAAGATGATTTGAAAATCGAGTTTGCAAAATCATCCGGTCCTGGAGGTCAAAATGTAAATAAAAGGGAAACGGCGGTAAGGATTGTTCATTTGCCGACAAATATTGCTGTCCATGTTGAATCGGAAAGGTCTCAGTCTCAGAATAAAGAAAAAGCGATGGTGATGATAGAAGCAAAACTGATTAAAAAACAAGAAGAAGACCATTTGAAAGAAGAAAAAGGGATGCAAATAAGTGCTACGGTTGAAAACGAGTGGGGAAGTCAGATTCGGTCTTATGTTATGCATCCTTATCAGATGGTGAAAGATCACAGAACCGGTGTAGAGGTAAGAAATATTGATAGTGTGTTAGAAGATGGCGAATTGGATGAATTTATTCAACCCTATGCGGACGGTACCGCAGGCTTAATGCAGACAAAACGCTAGGCGCTTCAAATTTTTTGAGAAAAAATTTGAAGCAGTACTGCGAAGTGATTCACAAATTTTATAACGAGTTGAATGATATTCGCAGTTTTCGCAGTTTTTGTCGTTTATCGACTTATACCAAAATTTAAGCGACCGTTACATTTGTGTGATAAATCTGTATTACGGAAATACAGATTTTTGATATAAAAATGACGGTCGTCAGAAAGTGTGTAAAATATGTATTCCGGTATTTCGGTAATTTTTATTTTTTGTTAATATTTTAGATATGTTATTAAAAATTCAATCCAGAGGAACAATTACAATACTAAAGGAATTAAGAGAATCTTTAAACTTAAAAGAAGGAGATTTTCTTGATGCAAATCTAAAAAATGGAAAAATTACAATTGAACCGATCGAGGTAATCAATAAAGATCTGCAAAAGAAAGTTTTGCAATATTTAAATAAAAAATAAATACAAAAACAAAAAATCGCTCAACGCGATTTTTTGTTTTGCGTTGAACGATGATGATTAGATCCATTTTCTAACCAAGATTAATGCAATTACTGTTGCTGTTGTCGCAATCCCCACATAGGTTACTAATATTGTAATCATTGAAGGCCATGTCGGGACGACAATAGATAGTGTTGTCATGGTCAGTGACAAAATAATTAATCCTGGCGGGGTAAACAACAAGACTCCTGTAATCGCACCAATAATTGCAATGACATAAATAAAATATTTACCATCTCTTTTCCTGTTTCTGATCATAAACAAAGTGTTCATTTGCGCCTCACTTGTTAGAAAATAGTTATTTTTTGATGAAATTTCTATTCCAAACAATAATATTAATGTCTTGAAAAGTCAACATTAAATAAAAAAATCGCTCAACGCGATTTTTTGTCTTTCGTTGAGCGATGGTTATCTGTGTCCTTTTCGGATTTTTCTTTCTTCTCTTGGTGCTGGACATAGCCGTAAAGTGTTCAAGAGATATTACAGATTTTTCTGAACAGAGAATCTCTCGGAGTTCCCTTGAGAGATCAACACTTTCTTCCGAAGGGATCACCACTTTTAAATTTTGCTTCGCATTTTCAGGGGTTTCAGGAAAATGTCTTTCCAATAAAATTTCCACTATTTCTACAACTCTTTTGTTATCTTGATCCATTCTTTCCTCCCGGCATTATTTTATGCTGGTGCTTACCAAATAACCACCGGCGATAATCAGGACTGACCCCGCGAGAAATTTTGGGACAATTATTTTGCCTGCTTCTCCCATGAAAGGAAGAAGTATTGTCGCCGATACCAGTGGGTATGTTGCCGCAATTATTGATACCAAAGCGAGCAAAGATGTCGGCATTGCCGAAGCATCGGTCTGTGCCTTAAATCCTACCGCGCAGATTATCGTAGAAATAATTCCGTATCACAATGCTGGGCTGCTTGGAAAAAGCATTCTCATCCCGCCGGAATAAATGGTCGGCAAAGAAATTGCCACCAAAATCAATCCGTAAAGAAGGGAAAATCCATTGGCATGCATCCCGTTTTTAAATGCCATTTTGGCAAAAGGGGCACATATTCCATAACCAAGAGACGCAATAATAGATAGTGTCAAAGCATTCATTTGTTTTCCTCAGAGTATATTTGTTGTTTATTGAGAACCTAAATTTCTGAAATCATACTATTGTAATAGTCACGCATTGTCAACATAAAATATAAATTGAAAATTATAGGGAGTAGAGTATAATAGTAGAAGTGCGGAGTAATAAGTGGTAAGTAATAAGTAAATAAATTTTTTATTTCTTACTACTTAATCCTTACGCCTTATTACTCAAAATTTTATTATAAAATTTTGCTATGATTTATTTCGATAAAGTTTCAAAAACATATAAAAATGGAGACAAGGTAGTAGATAGTGTCACATTGACTATTGAACCGAGAGAGTTTGTCTCAATCGTTGGTCATTCCGGTGCCGGAAAGACAACTCTTTTAAAAATGTTGTTGGCAGAAGAGCACCCAACAGAAGGGTTTATTTATTTTGGTTCAGAAGACATTCACGGTCTTAGAAAAGAAGCAAAAAATTCTTTCAGAAGAAAGATAGGGACAATTTTCCAAGATTTTAGATTGTTACCGCACAAGACTGCTTATGAAAATGTTGCTTTTGCAATGGAGGCGGCCGGCAGGACTGATGAAGATATTGCATCAGATGTTCCTCATGTTTTGGAATTGGTTGATTTGGGTGACAAAGCATGGAATTTCCCACACGAATTATCAGGTGGAGAAAAACAAAGATTGGCGATTGCTCGTGCCATTGTTAATCAACCGGATGTGATTATCGCTGATGAACCAACAGGAAATCTTGATCCAATCAATACATACGAAATCGTTCAAATTTTGAGAAAGATTAATGAATTGGGAACGACCGTGATTTTGACAACTCATAATAAAGGCATTATTGATTCAATCGGTAAAAGAGTTATCACTATGGATAAAGGCAGAGTAATCAGAGACGACAAGACAGGAAAATTTTCTTTATAAATAAAGAAATTTAAAGCAAAGATGTTTTAGAATTAAAGAATTAAAGAATTAAAGAATTAAAAATTTAATCGAAATTAGAAATTCAAAATTAGAAATTGTTTTTAATTTCTAAAGAAATTAAAAAATATGTTAATCGTAAATATAAAAAGAATAACCAAATCAGCTATTGTAAATTTATGGAGAAGCAGAATCGTTTCTCTTTCTTCTGTTTTGGTTATGTCTATAACCCTTTTTGTTTTCGGCTCTCTTATATTCAGCAACGCTTTGTTGGAATCGGTTTTGACTCAGATAAAGAGCAAGGTTGATATTAATGTTTATTTTATAACTTCTGCGAACGAAGAGGATGTTTTGGTGATTAAAAAATCTTTGGAAAGTCTTTCAGAGGTTGGCGTTGTTGAATATGTTTCAAGTGAACAGGCGTTGGATAATTTCAAAACAAGACATAAAGATGACCAACTCACTTTGCAAGCATTAGAAGAACTGGGAACGAATCCTTTGGGAGCGGCTTTGAATATTCAAGCAAAACAAACCAGTCAATACGAAAGTATCGCACGGTTTCTAGAAGGAGCAAGCGTTTTGTCTGCAGACGGGCAAAATATTATTGATAAAGTAAATTATAATCAAAATAAAATCGTTATCGATAGAATCTCAAAAATTATTATTGCAACAGAAAGAATTGGCTTTATTGTTACATTGCTGTTGGTGATTATGTCTATAATCATTACCTTTAATACTATTCGCTTAACGATATATATATCAAAAGAAGAAATTTCCGTAATGCGTCTGGTGGGGGCAAGTAATAAATATGTTAGGGGACCATTTGTTGTTGAGGGTATGATTTATGGTTTAGTTTCTGGGCTGGTGACACTGATTGTTTTCTTGCCGTTAACTTATTATTTAGGATCGTTCTCAGAAAAATTGTTTGGTTTGAATATGTTTGATCATTACCTAGGAAACTTTTTCAGTATTTCATTTATTATTTTGTCTTCTGGTGTGTTCTTGGGTGTGGTATCGAGTTACTTGGCAGTCAGAAGATATTTGCATGTCTAGTTTTTGGTTCGTTGAGAAAAGTTAATATAAAATTAAAAAAGGGAGGCACTACGGTGCCTCCTCTTCTGTTCCCGTCACAGCATCTTCTGTGACGGGGAAGAATTTGTCTTTGAATGTTGACAAAAGTTCGAGCAGGGAAAACAGTCCCCACAATCCTCCAACGATCATGAGGATCGTGCCGATTTTTTTGGCATCCAGATCCGTTCTGATTTCGTGGTGAAGTGCCCATCCTGTCCATATTGTCATCATTGCCAGTATCGTGTGTATAAATACTTCTCTTTTCTTCATCTCTTACCTCTTCAAAAATATATTATTCTTCAATATTAAAAATGTACTCTCCTATTTTGCATAATAACAATATTTTTAAAAATAGCAAATTTTGATGAATATAAATCAAAATTATTACAGGCAACAGCATTGTCTGTTTTTTTATTTAATTAAATTTAAATTAAACCCGGTAGAAATTATAATTTATTGTTGAGTGTATAAAAAATTACACCAATCCAAATTAAAATGATACCAAATAAGGTAATTAAAGTTGAAAATGCATATACCAAAATTGCCAAGTTTAGCGCCGTTGTAAGGGTTGTTGCTGTTATCCAAATATCACGAGCCATGTTGGGTGTCATTATTGGATCACCTTTTTCGTCAAGAATAGGCTTGCCATCTTTTCCTATTTCCTGTATTTGCCTAGGCATTTCTGCAAATGTTTTGTCTTCTGTTGTTAACAATGTGTGTTTTCTGATTGCGTCTGATTGTGCTCTAAGCGTAAGAGGTCCAAGAACTGGTTTTCCAGAAATATTTGCATCTGCTGGAGTTATTATTTTTTCTCGAGCTACATTTTTATATGTAAAATAAATTCCCCATACGCCACCGATTGTTAAAACAATACCGAGTAAAATTGCTAATATTGAAGATACCTTAATTAGTTTTTTCATATAAATATTATACAGTATTTTTGTGTTTGTCTTTGGACTTATATTTTTATCCACACCCATTAATCATTTGCAATTTATTCTTAAAGCTGCGGGACTAGGACTCGAACCTAGATAGGCGGTACCAGAAACCGCAGTCCTACCATTAGACGATCCCGCAGCTTTAAGAACAAATTTAATTTTCAAAACAATTTGATGTGAATCTGATGACAGACCTGCCTGCCGGCAGGCAGGAACCGCAGTCCTACCATTAGCCTCGCCCATAGGCTACGGCCGAGGGACGATCCCGCAATATTTTCTTGTATAATACACAAAAACTAGCCTTTTGTTAATCCGGTTTATTTAATATAAAATTAAACCATGCTTTTACATCCGAAGGGAAAAAATAAAATATTTTTAAGTATTATTTTTGGAATTCTTTTGATAATTGGTCTCGGAATTTATTTTGCGAGTAGCAATCTTTTTAATGCTCCACAAAAACAATCCGAACCAGAGAGACTTATTATTCAAATCGGCAAAGACGATTCAAAAGAAGTTGAAGATTCTCTTTATGAAAAAGGTTTTATAAAAAATCGTCTCGGATTTAAAATAGCCTTTTACGGAATTTTGAATGTGAATTCTAGATGTATTGATTGTATAATGCCTGGGGCTTACAAGATTTCAAAATCAATGTCTGTTTTTGAGATAGTAAAAATATTAAAGTCCGACCCATATATGAAATGGGTGATTATCCCAGAAGGCTATCGCAAAGAACAAATCGCCGATATCTTTGTCGAAGAATTTGGTTGGGGAGACGCACAGGCAAACGAATTTATTAAGAGGACAAATGAAGTCGCTTCTATAAAAGAGGGAATATTTTTTCCTGATACTTATTTGATTCCGTTAGATGAATCTCCGACTGATGTTGTTGATCGTTTGTATGCTCGTTTTAATGAAAAATTTAACCCATATTCAAAAGAGGCCGTTAGTCAAGATATTAAATGGACGACACTAATTAAAATTGCATCATTTGTTCAAAGAGAAGCAGGAGGAAAAGAAGACATGCCTGTAATTGCGGGTGTTTTGTGGAATCGGCTTTTGCAAGATATGAAATTGGACATTGATGCTACTTTGCAATATGTAAAAGGCGAAAAAGGGGATTGGTGGCCAGTAGCAAAATCAATCGATAAAAAGATTGATTCTCCATACAATACTTATATGTACGAAGGGTTGCCCCCTCAACCAATCTCAAACCCTGGGACCAGCGCTATAGAGGCGGTGCTTTATCCTAAAAAGACAGACTGTCTTTATTATTTACACGATTCAAACAGACAAATTCATTGTGCAGAAACTTATGAAGAACACAAAGAAAATATAGAGAAATTTTTGTCTAATTAACAGGCGTGTTTAATACCGTTGTTTTTATATCTTTTTTTGAGGTATAATTTAATCAAGATTTAGCAATCTTTTACTATATTAATTTCATTATTTATGGAAGATAAAATCAAAGATTTATTTTTAATTTTGTTGGTCGGTGCTGTTGCTGTTGCCAGCTATTATTTTTATCAAGCAAATTTCGGAATAACATCTGATGATAAGAATGCTCCGAATATTGAATTGATTGGAGATACGAGTACGACGACAAAAGATACCACACAACAAACAACAACAAAGCCTGCTGTTAAAAAACCTACCACCACAACAAAAACCACGCCAACAATAACTCCTGCTGGTGTTTATGTGATTTATTATTACAAGACTGGATTCTCTCCAAACGACCTAAAAATCAAAAGAGGAACATCTGTAAGATTTATAAACAAGTCCAGCACATCGATGAGAGTATTCGCGGTTGATCAAAGCGATCTGTTCCACAAGCAATTAAATCAGTCAAAAACCGTTGGTTACGATGGAATTTACGACTATACTTTTACCCAGGTTGGTCTATGGGAATACATGAATGCGACAAGCGAAGGACACAGAGGTAAGATCTTGGTCTACTAAGTTTATTTTCCCCTTATTTAAAGCCATATTTTAATAGTTTATTTTGTTAAAAACACTGGTTTTTTGGGTTGTTTTCTGATATAATGTTTGGCAAGTACCAGTTGTTGGGTGCTTATCGAATTTTACTAATTATATTAAAAATTAATTTAATTAATTTAACTTAAAATCATGAAAAAAATTAGCATTTATTTAATCTTAGTGTTTGCTTTCTTATTTGTTCCGGCTTTCATTTCAACAGTGAAAAATGCCGAAGCCGAGAGAGCTTGTACATTAGAAGCAAAAATTTGTCCAGATGGATCTGCTGTCGGAAGACAAGGCTCTAACTGTGAATTTGCTCAGTGTCCTGGAGAAAAAGGAATTACAAATGATGAAAACGAAAATAGTGAAGAAGGTAACAGAGGAGATTCAAACGGAGGAGGCGCTACTTCTGATTCAAAAGATGGAGACGAAGTCGAGTCCGTAGCTACATCAACAGATGATTCTGATGACATGGCGACCACAACAAATAATGAAGACGAGGACGACGCTTTCTCAAAGAGATCAGAAGAAAGAAAAAGCCGAGTTGCTATTGCTGTTCAGGAAATGCATCGTGTTGCTTCAAGTACACAAGCTACAATAGGAGAACAGATCAGAGTGATTGCTCAAGAGCAAAATCAAGAACATGAACAAATTGAAACAGCTTTGCAGAATGTTTCAGAGAGAGGAGGTTTCGCAAGATTCTTCATCGGTCCTGATTACAGCGAGATAAAAAAGGCTGAACAATCTGTTGAAAAATACAACGAAAAATTGCAAAAGATGGGAGAAGAAGTTTCTCAATTAACTGCACAAGATTTGATTGATTCACTAAACACTCAAATTAAAGCAATGGAAGAAGTTAAGACAGAATTACAATCAGAGATTGAAGCTCAAAAAGGAGGATTCTCTTTGTTTGGATGGTTGAATAGACTTTTGTCTAAATAATCTAAAATAAAAATTTACAAAACAAAAAACCGCTTTAAGCGGTTTTTTGTTTTGTGCTACAATATTTCTTATGAACAAATTAATTTTTTTAGATACGGAGACAACCGGTAATGATTTGGAAAAAGACCGCTTGATGCAGGTTGCTTACAAAATAAACAGTAAATTAACGGTGAAGAATTTCAAACCACCGGTTCCTATTTCTGTTAAGGCAATGAGCGTTACTAATATCACAAACAAGATGGTTGAAAATGAACCACAGTTTGTCGGTAGTGATACTGCGAAGGAATTACAGGAATTATTGAAAGAAAATATTTTGGTGGCACATAATGCAAAGTTTGATATTGCTATGTTAAAGAATGACGGGATAGAAGTTCCTCGGTATATTTGTACCTTGCGACTGTCACGATACCTCGATGAGAAACAAGAAATTCCAGAATATAATTTGCAGTTTCTTAGATATTATTACGAAGTAGAACTTGAAAATATTGTTGCCCATAGTGCGGATGGGGATGTAAAAGTGTTGGAATCGGTTTTTGATCATTTGTTCAAAATAGCAAAAGAAAAAGCTAAAAGCGTGAGCGACGAAGAAATTATAAAAAGAATGACGGAAATTTCTTCAACACCGTCGCTGATTAAAAAATTTGTTTTTGGAAAACATAACGGCCGTTTTGTTGAGGATGTTGCCAAAGAAGATTCAGGATATTTGGAATGGTTATTAAAACAAAAAGAAATCGAAGGAACGGACGAAGATTGGATCTTCACTTTAAAATACTATCTGGGCAAATAGTATTTTAAAGTGAATTATAAATTTTAGATTTTAAATTATAGAAAGCCGTTTTGATTTGTGAACAAATCAAAACGGCTTAGGTGTTTACATCAGTGGTGACAATTAATTTGAAAAAGAGATTTTTACAAAGGTGGTAATAATCTACGCAATCACCATTGCAGATCGGTTTAATATAATCTTTAATAAATCTATCTCCATCTCCTCTTTGTAAATTTTTCACTCTGATTACCAGAGAATTTTCACTTTCTGCAATGAAAATGATGTTTTCACGAGTTTCCAAATTTAAAGAAACTCTGGTTTTTGTCTCTGAAGAGCCAAAATACAAAATCATTACTAGTGGTACAATTACATACTCTTTTCTTCTTCTCGGATATTCCATGAAATAACCTCGTGTTTTTTATTTAAAGCTTCTATTCACATAATACATATATTTTAAAAAAATGAAAGAAAACACAAAATCTAGCATTTAAAAACGATCGTTTTTAAATGCTAGATTTTAGTTTTGAAAAATAAGTTAGAAAATGAAAGAAAATAGCCTTTCCGGTTCTCATGCGAACAGGAAAGGCTATTGAGCTGATGGTTTAGTTATCAGCCTTTCAAAAAATTACCTGATCGAAGAATTTCCTCTCTGTGGCATTCCGGGCACCCGTGAAAAAGTTTCACCATTTCTGGCTTCCCACTTTTCACACATTCAGCGCGATCAAGTTCGGCCTCCTTATCGAAGGCCACTTCATAAGGTCCGTGTTTGGAACATTTGCTTTGCGCAGCCATTTTTTTCTTCTCCTTTTGGTGTTTCTGTTTAATAAAAAGTTCAATTGCCCATAATATAATACATATATTTTAAAAAAATGAAAGAAAGTATATTAAAATCCGTATTAAGAGAGTAATATATAAATATGGTGAATATTGAAAAGACCGACGAAGAATTGGTGGCATTGTCCCTGCAAAACAGAGACTTTTTTGCCTATATCGTAGATCGTTATGAAGAAAAAATGTTTCGTTATGTAAGAAGAATCACAAACCTTAGGGAGGAAGACTTGTCTGATATTTTGCAAGATATTTTTATCAAGGTTTATCAGAATCTTAACGACTATGACAGGAATCTAAGTTTTTCTTCTTGGATTTATCGCATTGCTCATAACCAGGTCGTCGATACTTATAGAAAAAATAAATCGCGACCACAGGGAAATTATATTGATGTTGATGATTCTGTAATAGAAAATTTTGCCAATGACTTCGATTTTGTTAAGGCCATAGACAATAAGTATTTAAAAGAAAATATAAAAAACATACTGGATCATTTGGATGAGAATTACAAAGAAATTTTAATCCTCAAATTTTTTGAAGAAAAAGATTACAAAGAAATATCTGATATTTTAAAAAAACCGATGGGGACTGTGGCAACATTGATAAACAGAGCAAAAAAACAATTTAAAGAAGAATTAGAAAAAAGCAAAATAAATTTATGAAAAAAGAAGATTTAAAAAATAAAATACTAGATGTCATTCGGGAAAAAGAAATTTCTCCAAAGCCAAAATGGCATTTTTTGGTCAAAGATTATTCCGTGTGGTTTTTTGGAATTGTTTCTGTTTTAATTGGTGGCGTTGCCAGTTCGGTTGTTATCTTTGTGTTGATTAATGGCGACTGGATGTCTTATCGTTTTTTGAGTGACAGTTTATTGGAACACACCATAAAGGTTGCTCCGTATTATTGGTTGTTATTTTTGGGAATATTTATTTTGGTTGCGGACTATAATTTCAAGAATACAAAAGAAGGATATCGTTATAGTGTTCCAAAGATTGTTGGTCTAAGTATTTTGACGAGTATTATTTTAGGTTTGATTTTCTATTCTGTAGGATTGGCTCATATAACCGATTATGCTTTGAGTAATCGTTTGCCCGGGTATCACCGTTTAAATGATATAAAAAAAGAGATGTGGAACAATCCGGAAACTGGTCTTTTGGCCGGTACCGTTATTCCTTCGGAAAGAAGTGATGTTTTGATTGTCGAAGATTTTGACGGGAATCGTTGGGAGGTTAGCATAAGTAATTTAATGCCAATGCATTTTATTATTCTCGATAATGTGGAACGGGTTGTTTTTTCTGGAAAATTTATTGATGAGGGCCATTTTGAAGCTTGTGCAGTAAAACCATGGGAATTGAAAGGCGAAAGTCCTTATATAAGAGAAAAAATGTTTGAACAGATGGAACAAAGCGGAATGCATATTCCTAGCAATTATGGTTCTGTGGGGGGTGGTATGATGAGACGCGGTTTGCAGGATGAAAATTTAGATGAAAGAAATATTTTTTGGATGCGTATTAATAACTGTGGGAGTCCCGCGGGCCCTAAGATTACTAATTAACAAATTTAAAATTATGAAGGGAAAATATTTAAACGCATCGATTCTTGCTCTGGCTTTTGTCGTCGGAGGTGTCGGAGTTTCCAGCGCTTATGGTGGTTTAGGAAATGGAGATTCAACAAGACCAGAATTAACAGATGCACAAAAAACAGTTCTTGATCAAATGCATGATTTGAGAATGGATGGAAAATTTGATGAAGCAAACGCTTTGAGAGAACAATCAGGTCTTCCTCAGATGGGAAGAGGTAGAGGACAGAGTGCAGAAATGCAAGCACATAGAGAAGTTGTCCAGACAGCTTTAGAAAATAACGATTACCAAGCTTTCTTGACTGCAATTGATGGTACACCAAGAGAAGAAGGAATGACACCAGAAATTTTTGCAAAGATGAGAGAAGCTCATACTTTGAGAGAAGCAGGAGATTTTGATGGAGCAAGAGCAATCATGGATGAATTGGGAATTGGTGGAAAAGGATTTGGAAAAGGTGGAATGAGAGGAAATTGTCCAAACAATCAATAAAAATTGAATACTAATAATTTCAAAAAATACAGAGGCCTTGCCTCTGTATTTTTTGTTATAATTATCGAATGAGTTTGTCTAAATTAAAAAAAGAATTAAAGCAGAACGCCGATCAAGAAAAAGCGAAAAATCATCTTCGTTTTTTTAAGACTGGTAAAGGAGAATATGGTGAAGGGCAAAAATTTTTGGGAATTGATACACCGACAAAAAGAAAAATCGCAAAAAAATACACAGATTTGTCTTTGTGTGATTTGCAGGATTTATTGGATAGTAATATTCATGATTATAAATTAATCGCCCTTATAATTCTGGTCAATAAAAATTGTGGGCGGTCGGACCGCCCACAAAAAGATATTTTTGATTTTTATATTAAAAATAGTAAAAAGATAAACAATTGGGATTTGGTGGATATTTCCGCTCCTCACATTATCGGAAAGTATCTCTGTCGGACGTCCGACGTCCGACAGAGAGAAATTTTGTATGAATTTGCTCGGTCAGAGAATCTTTGGGAGAAAAGAATTTCAATCATCTCCACTTTTGCTTTTATCAGAGAAAACCAATTCGCTGACACTTTGAAAATATCAGAAATTCTTCTAGACGATAATCATGATCTGATTCACAAGGCAGTCGGTTGGATGTTGCGAGAAGTGGGGAATAGAGATAGAAATATCGAGGAAGAATTTTTAAAAAAGCATTGCAAAAAAATGCCTCGTACAATGCTTCGGTATGCGATTGAGAAATTCCCAGAAAAATTAAGAAAATCTTATTTATCAGGAAATATTTAAATTTGTTAAATAGAGATCAAAATAAAAAATATCTTAAAATTTACGCGACCGCGTAAATTTTAAGATATTTTTTATTTCGATTTATTTTTAATGGTCGGATTTTTTAATAAAAAAACAGCTCGCAAAGGCGGGCTGTTACGGAGGTCGTACGACGACTTATTTTCTGCTTGCGCTTATCAAACCGCCGACAATGGGCAGTTTTTTGCCTGCCCCCGAGGGTGCAATACAACGATTCCTGTTTTTTCCAGGGCAATCGCCCGAACGGACACCACACCTACAGTTTTTTCCGTCGTACTCTTTCGTGCAGTCCATGCTTTTGCTTCCTCCAAAAAGTTGATGTTGAAAACAAAAATATTATTCTATTCATTTGCTAGAAAAAATCAAGCGATATTTTCTCTTAAAGATACTTCAATTCGGTCTGCAATTTTTTCATAACCTTTGCTGTTGGGGTGAGCTCCGTCATCTAAATCAGACTCCTCGAGAAGATCAAAGAGACGAATATATTTAAAAGAATTTTCTTTACAAAAATTTTTGATAATAGCATCATATTTTTGTAAGTTATTATTACAGAAATTATAAATATAGTGCCAGTCGGTTGTGATGTCGTCATTCATTTTAGGCAATCCTATAAAAATAATTTCATTTGTATATTTTTTAATTTTTTCTACTATTTTTTCCAAATTATTTTTGTATTGCTCTATATTAATCAGAGTGTTTTCTGGTGAATTTTTGTATTGTGAATCATTGGCACCAATAAAAACAATAACCGTACCAGGTTTGCTCTCGGATAATTCCTCGTCAATTCTTTCGAGAAGATCTTTGGAAGTGTCTCCGGGGATTCCAAAATTTAAAAATTTATTTTTTCCTTTTATTTTGTGCTGAACTCTGGTAACCCAGCCTCCGTCCAATGAATCACCCATCCCATAAACCAAACTGTCGCCGAACACGCTAATTGTTTTTATCATAACGATTAATATTTTAGCATACCTTTTTATGTGTTATGCTGTGTCTAATATGATAGAAATAACATCGGCAAAATTTGTAAAAGGAATCAGGGGGACAGATAAAATAATCGAAGACGAGCGACCACAAATCGCTTTTATTGGGCGTTCTAATGTTGGAAAATCCAGCATGATAAATTCTTTGGTTGGAACAAAAAAAGCTCTTGTTAAATCGTCTTCTTTGCCGGGAAAAACCAGAGAAATAAATTTTTTTCTAATAAACGAAGACTTCTATTTTGTTGACTTGCCAGGGTATGGTTTTGCAAAAATAAAAGAAGCAGAAAAAGAGAAATTGAGAAAAATGATTTTGTGGTATTTTTTGTCTGGTGAGATAAAAGCACAAAGAATGATAGTCCTGATTGTTGATTTTAAAGTAGGACCATCAAGATTTGATCTAGAAATGTTACAGTTGTTGAGAGAAAACGTTTTTGATTTTATAATAGTAGCGAACAAAGTCGACAAGGTGAGCAAAGGAGCAAGGATGAAACAATTGAAAGAAATAGAAAAATCTGTTGATTCAAAAGATATTGTTTTATTCTCTGCAGAAACCGGAGAAGGAAAAGAAAAATTATTAAATATAATTATTAATTCATAATTTCGAATTTCGATTGAATTTCGAAATTAGAATGTTTAATTATTAAAAATTTAATCGACCTGCCTCTTTTCTGAAAGAAAAGCAACGACACGGCAGGCAGGAATTCAAAATTAATACCTAGAAATTCATCAAAACATGTCCACACTTTTATACATTATAATAGCCGCTGCTCTTGAATCACTGGTTTCTTTGGTTGGAATACTTTTAGTATTCTTGGGTTACGAGCGTTTTAAAAAGCATTTGCCAAAATTGGTTTCCTTTGCCGCTGGAACTTTTTTGGCCGTTATTTTTTTTGAGATTCTTCCGGAGGCAATAGAAGTATCATCAACAGAATTTGTCTCTTTTTATGTATTAATTGGTTTTCTTTTATTCTTTTTGCTTTCCCGTTTTCTTCATTGGTATCATCACCACGAAGAAGGAGAGTGTTGCGATCCTCATAAAAAAGACTTTAAGACTGGTGGGTATTTGGTTTTGGCTGGTGATTTAATTCACAATTTTATTGACGGTATTTTGATTACTTTGGCGTTCGTTTCTGATTTCCAAATCGGAGTAGTAACAACTGTGGCTGTGCTTGCTCACGAATTTCCTCAAGAAGCATCAGATTTTTTTGTTATGATGAATTCCGGTTTTTCTAAGGTGAAGGCACTTTCTTTTAATTTTCTTGTTTCTTTAAGCACATTTGTCGGTGCAATAATTACTTATTTTGCGATTGTTCATGTAGAAAAAATAATTGCTCCGGCTTTGGGACTGGTGGCGGGAAATTTTTTGTATATTGCAATGTCAGATTTGATTCCGGAATTAAACAGAGATGAAAGAAAGATGGGCGACACCGCAAAACAATTTTTTCTTATAGTTCTCGGCATTCTTACTATATTTGTAATCGGAATGTATATTCCAGAATAAAAAAATTCCGCCTAATGCGGAATTTTTTATCTATCTAATTTAAGTTTTGCTCGGATGTGTCTTTTGGCTTCCGATGTTTTTGCTATGTCCAGCCATTTTCTCGTTGGAGCAGATGTTTTCTTTGTAACAATTTCTACAATGTCTCCGTTTTTAAGTTTAGTATCTAGCGATGCCAATTTGCCATTTATTTTTGCTCCTGTTAGGTGATTTCCAATATGGCTGTGAACAGCATAAGCAAAATCGATTGGACTTGATTCGGTAGGGAGATCAATAACGTCGCCGTTTGGTGTAAACACGAAAACTCTATGTCCAAAAAAATCTTCTTTTAAATTGTCTATGACTCCCTCGTCATCACCGTCTACTTCTTCGCCAAGTTTTTTTATCCAATCAGGAGTTTTTTCTTCTCGACTCAAAGCCTTTTTTGTTTCGTCGTCTTTTGAAATAATATTTTTAAACCAAGCGATTTGCGATAATGCGTCTTTTGTTTTTTTGCCTTTGTAAGATAGGTGTGAAGCAACTCCCATTTCTGCCACATCGTGCATTTCTTTTGTTCTGATTTGAATTTCTATAATTCCGCCATCACCGGTAAAGATTGTTGTGTGAATACTCTGATAGCCGTTTGGTTTTGGTAATGCGATATAGTCTTTTAGTCTGCTAGGTAGAGGTTTCCATGTGCTATGAATTATTCCCAGCACTTTATAACAATCATGAACAGAGGTTGTGATTATTCTAATAGCGGTTATATCATAGATTTTTTCTATTTCACCGTCCTTTCGGTGCATTTTTTGATAAAGACTGTAAAGATTTTTTACTCGGAAACTGGTTGAAAAATTTGTTATTTTTTCTTCTGCCAACTTCTTTTTTAATGAACGGTCAAATTTTTCAAGAAACTTCATATCTTGTTTCTTTCTTTGTTTTAATATTTTTAATGTCTTTTCGTATTCTTCTGGGTTGCTGTATTTAAAAGCAAGGTCTTCTAATTTTCTGTGAATAAATCTCATTCCCAATCGGTAGGCAAGTGGTGAAAATATTTCTAACACCTCGGTTGCTTTTCTAACCTGCTTTTCTCTGGGTAAATATTCCAAAGTCTCCATATTGTGAAGTCTGTCAGCCAGACGAATGATAACAACACGAATGTCTTTTGATGTGGCAATAAAAAATTTTCGCAGACTCTCGGTATGTCTTTTTAGTCCACGATATTTAAGTTTTCCCAATTTGGTTACTCCTTCAATCAAAAATAAAATGTCACTGTTAAATTCTTTTTCGATTTGTTCAGCCGTGATTTCTGTGTCTTCCAAAACATCGTGGAGTAGTCCGGCGGAAATTACATTCGGACCCATTCCGATCTCAGCAAGAATTTTTGCAGTCTCAAAAACATGGGTAAAATAAGGATCCCCTGATGCACGCATTTGCCCCTCATGGGCCTTCTGGGCAAAGTCGTATGCTTTGGAAACCAGCTTTCTGCCCTCGGCATCAATGTGCCCCATTTTGTCAAACAAATCTTTTATTTTGGGTTGTTCTTTTGGTATTTCAGTCATGTATAAAATACTAACCCTTCGTTTTGAAAAAAGCCAGTTTATATATATAATAATTAAACATGACTAATAATGAAAAACATATCCACCCAATAACCAGAGTGATCAGAGAGGTCACCTCTATTTTTATTGAGATGGGTTTTGAGGTGGCACAAGGTCCGGAAATGGAGGACGAGTATTTTAACTTTGATGCGTTGAATGTTCCGCAAGACCACCCTGCCAGAGATATGCAAGACACTTTTTGGTTGGAACCGATGAATTTGAAAAAACTTCTAAGAACACAAACATCCGATGTTCAGATTAGGTATATGAAAGAAAACAAACCGCCGATTGCAATTGTTGTTCCCGGAAAAGTTTTTAGAAATGAAGCAACCGATGCTACTCATGATGCACAATTTAATCAGATGGAAGGATTGATGATTGGAAAAAATATTACGCTGGCACATCTTAAAACAGCGCTGGAAACTTTTTTGAAAAAACTTTTTGGAGATGATGTTCAAATTCGTTTGCGACCCGGGTACTTTCCGTTTGTAGAACCAGGAGTAGAAATTGATATGGTTTGTTTCAAATGCAAAGGCGCAGGATGTCCTTCTTGTTCTCATAATGGTTGGATTGAAATATTGGGTGCCGGGATGGTTCATCCAAAGGTTTTGAATAATGTTGGTATTGATAGTAGGGAATGGCAGGGTTTTGCGTTTGGTATTGGAATAGACAGAATCGTGATGTTGAAATATGGAATTGATGATATAAGGTTGATGTATGCGGGGGATCTCAAATTCAATCAACAATTCTAAAAAATAATTTTAATAACTGAACCCTATACGCTATACGCTAAACCCTACAACAATATGTTAATTTCATACAATTGGTTACAAAAATATTTTGATGAAAAACTTCCTGATCCAAAAGATTTGGCGGTTTTGTTGAATTCTCATTCATTTGAAGTAGAGGGGGTTGAGACAAAGGGTAACGATACAATTTTGGATATTGATGTTCTTCCAAACAGAGCTCACGATTGTTTGTGTCACTACGGACTGGCAAAAGAAGTTTCCGTTATCACAGGATTAAAATCAAAACAAATTTCAAATACCGACCTGGAGGTCGAACCTCCAAGTGATTTTAATGTAACGATTGAAGATTCTAAAAAATGTCGCAGGTATATTGCTGTCATCGTAGAGGGTGTAAAAGTTGGTCCGTCACCAGATTGGCTGAAAGAAAGTTTGGAATCGTTGGGACAAAAATCAATCAATAATATTGTCGATGCGACAAATTATGTGATGTTTAATATCGGACAGCCGTTGCATGCTTTTGATAAAGATAAATTGGAAGGAAACGAAATAATTGTTCGCGACGCGAGAGGAGGAGAAAAAATTACAACATTGGATAATAAACAAGTAGAGTTTACTTCTGAAAATTTGGTTATTGCTGATAGTAAAACGCCCTTGGCGATTGCTGGTGTAAAGGGTGGTAAAAAAGCAGAAGTAGACGCAAATACCAGTAATTTGGTGCTTGAATCGGCCAATTTTGCCCCTATAACAGTCAGAAAGACAGCCAGAGGGTTTTCTATTCTAACCGATTCCTCCAAGCGTTTTGAGAACGAATTAAGCTCTGAATTGGCGGGAGTGGCAATGAGAGAGTTGGCCGAATTAATCAAAGAAATTGCTGGTGGGGAAGTGAAAGGAAAAGTAGATGTTTACCCAAGAAAGCCTGCTCTTTACAAGGTTGGTTTTACGACAGAAGATGCAAACAAAATTTTGGGATTAAATCTTTCTGACAAAGATGTAATGGAAATTTTAAATAAATTTAAATTTGAATTTGCAGAGATTAAACCTCTGCAAGAGGTTTTAAAAACAGCCAATGGATTAGTCGGAAGACCCTACAAATTGGGAGCAAGTGTTGTCTATGATGCTCCTAACAGTTTTGATTGTTCTTCTTTTGCTTCATATTTATTTGCACAAAGTGGCGTTGCAATTCCACGAATGGCAGTTGATCAATTTGTGTACGGCAAAGAAATTTCAGAGAGCGATTTGAAAGCAGGAGATTTGGTTTTCTCTAACACAGGCGAAGGGAAAATTTATTTTGAATCTGTAGAATTTTTACCGGGAACAAAAGTAGACGCTGGCGTTGATCATGTCGGACTTTATCTGGGTGAAGGAAAAATAATTCACGCTTCTCGTTACAATAATGACGGTGTTGAGGTTGGAAAAATTACAGATTTTAAACAATTTAAAAATATTGTCGGTTACAGAAAATTTGCAGAAGAAGACGAAAGTCGTTTTGTTGTCACAATCCCTTATGAAAGAATGGATTTGCGAATTAAACAAGATTTGATTGAAGAAATCGGTAGGATTTATGGTTTTGAAAATATCAAAACTTTACCGTTGGAAAAAATAAGAGAGCCAAAAGTTCACAAAGGTTTTTATTATATGAACAAAATTAGACAGATTTTGGGTGATTTTGGTTTCAACGAAGTATACAATTATAACTTTGTTGGTAGGGGGGTAATCAAGATTCAAAAACCATTAGCGAGCGATAAAGCATACTTGCGAACCAATTTAACAGATGGAATTAAAGAAAAATTAGAGCTTAATTTAAAAAATGCTCCTTTGTTAGGGGTGGATGAGATAAAGATTTTTGAATTCGGAAAAGTTTTTCCCGCACTTGGAGAGGAATATAATGCTTTTTGTATTGGAGTAGACGGCAAGAATAACAAAGTCGTCTTCGCGAGCGTTAGCGAAGCGAT
>Ga0209542_10006628_pt1 | contig 22463 bp, 24 predicted proteins | sample RifCSPhighO2_01_FD_184028 | JGI IMG/M metagenome (GOLD analysis project Ga0209542, IMG submission 184028) | Soil microbial communities from Rifle, Colorado - Rifle CSP2_plank highO2_0.1 (SPAdes) (version 2) | ecosystem: Environmental > Terrestrial > Deep subsurface > Rock core/Sediment ... | reverse complement strand
CTTTGGAAGAGTCAAGAACAATATAAGGCTGGTCAGATGAAATTGGCCTTTTTGGATACCATGGGGGATATTGCCCAAAATGAATTTTTTCTTTTGGAAAACCAATTAATTCAGCAATTTTCAAGGCCCATTCATTATTTGTGTAACCTTTGCCTCCCGAAATATTAAAAACTTGGCCTTCTGCGTTGGGGGCGTGCATTGCAAGCAGATAAGAATTCACATGGTCATCGACATACATGTAATCTCTGATTGAATTTGGCGCGCCGATGTATATATCTTTTCCTTCTAGCATTTCTGTTATAAGATATTCTGTAAAAAAGCCATTGTCGTACTTTCTTCCAAAAGTATTTGAATTTCTTAAAATAACAACATTAAAACCATAAATTTTGTAAAGCATTCTTAGATACATATCTAAAGCTGCTTTTGAAACAGCATAGGGGCTTGATGGTTCAAGTCTTAAATTTTCTATAAAAGGCTCATTTTTTTCTTGAATGCCATATACTTCTGCGGTAGAAGCAACGACAAGCCTAACTTTAGCTGGTCCATATAGGTCTCTTAATGCTTCTGCTATATTTATTGTTCCAACATAATTTGGGTCCTGAAAATCAAAAGGATGTTCAAAACTTAACCTAACCTGAGAAAGAGCTGCTAGGTGCAAGACAACATCTGGTTCTATTTTTTTTATTGAGTTTCTTACAGAGAAAAAATCTCTGATGTCGCAAGTTATAATATTTATTTTATCTTGTATATCTTTTATAGAACTTAAATCCCTGCCAATAACATATCTAACCAACCCGAAAACTTCGTATCCTTGTTCTAAAAGCCTATGAGCTAGTTCTGCGCCAATAAACCCGGTTATGCCGGTAATTAAGACTCTTTTTACACCAACTTCCATTCTAATATGAAAAAAAGATCTTTAATAAGATTGTTGTAATATGGTTACATAATTTATTTGCATAAAGCTTTTAAATGAGTCATCTATGATTTTTTATGAGATATCAAGAGCCAAATTATGATAAAGATTTTAACGGAAAAGTTGCTGTTGTTACTGGAGCATCATCTGGAATTGGAAAGGCGATAGCTGAAGGGTTAAGGTATCACGGAGCTAAAGTTTGCAATTTAGATATAAAAGAAGGTGAAGATTTCTATATGACTGATGTATCTGATCCTGAAAATGTTAGAAAATCTGTAGAAAGAGTTGTGAGTGAAAAAGGCGTTCCCTGGATTCTTGTAAATAATGCAGGTATTGAAATTAATGACTCAGGAAATTTGGTAACAATGCCTTATGAAAAAATGATGAAAATTCTTAATGTAAATCTTTTGGGTTATATTCATATGTTAAGAGAAGTTGTTCCACACATGGAAAGAAATGGCGGGGGAAGAATAGTTAATATTAGTTCTGTTCAAGCGCACCAATCGTGTTTTCCTGGAACAACCTATCAAGTGACAAAGCAAGGAATTTTGGGTTTAGCTAGAGTTATGAGCTTAGAATATGGAAAAAAGAATATAAGAGTAAACACTGTTTCTCCAGGAGGAATAAAAACAGAGGGGATGGGGAATGCAAGAACCCATGAAAACCCAAATGCGCTCGATACTCTAATAAGCAGTGTTCCTTTAGGAAGAAGAGGACATCCTGAAGAAGTTGCTAATGCTGTTTTATTTTTATTATCAGAGAGTTCTTCATATGTCAACGGCGGAGAATTAGTTGTCGATGGGGGAATGTTGAATACATTATTTGGAGAAATGGGTGTTCCAAACCCTCCTGTAGAAAATGATCCTGATAGAGTATAATTTTTAACACCACCATAAACTTTAAAAATAGGATTTTAATGATGGTTTGATGGAAGAAGGTACAAGAACATTTAGGGTTCATCCTGATTATTTTAAAGCAGAGTCTATTGAGCCGGGAACTGATTTGGATAAATTAAGATATCGTGGAAGAGGTGAAAAGCGATATGGTATAAGCAGACAATTAATGAGTAGAGCTTGTCATGATGCTTTAGTTGGATATACTCCTAAAGATGGAGAAAAAGGAATTATTTTAGTCACGAGAAATGCAGAGCCCGCAAGAGGATATTTATGGCCTTTAGGTGGATTTATTGATAGGGGTGTTCCAGTAGCTGAAAATTCTGGTGGTTTAAGTTCGCTGGCTTCTCGAATAAAAGGTGAAAGTGGATTAGATATTGACTTAGGAAGTTTAGTCGCGCTCGGTGATGTAAGATTTTTATGGAATACGACGCCTTACACTACAGAAGCTCTTCCAGAAGTTTATGAATTTGTATCAACACGTGACTTATCTAATATGACTGTTCAAGAAGCGTTTAGACTATTTCAAGAAAATGGATTAGAAAGATCTGTATCTGGTATGACTTTACAATCTTTTGCGGATTTAATTGAAGGAAGAAACTTACCTCATGGAATTGATGATTTTGGGAATCTTTTTTATGTAGAAGGAAGAGGGGAATTAAAGCTAGATTTTCTTCATAGAGAACCGAAAATTGTGACTCCAGCAATGTATACTGGGGAATTTAGACAAGGATTGCATTCTTATGTAAGAGAAGGAATGGACAGGGCAATTCCTCTTCTTTGATTTTTAACTTATTTGGTATAATCTGCAATTTCATAATTCTTTTAAACAGGCAGTAAGTTTAGCTAGTATGGTGTTAAAAACAGCGGTGATAATTGCCGGAGGTCGTGGCAAGAGATTTGAAGAACGCACAGAAGACTTGCCAAAGCCTCTTATTCCAGTGAACGATAAGCCAATTCTTGAAAGAATAATTGAATGGTTGGTAAAAAGCGGGGTTGAAAATGTTGTAATTGGGACAGCTTATAAAAAAGAGATGATAAAGAATTATTTTGGTGATGGAAGTGATTTTGGAATAAGAATAAGATATACAGAACATGATGAAAATGGAGGTACAGAAGACGCATTCAAAGCGTTATTGGATCAGGCAAACTTAGATGACGAAAATTTCTATGCAATGAATGGAGATCAAATAACAAATCTTTCGCTTGATGAGCTTGAAAAGGCGCATATTGCTGGAAACGCAATAGCCACGATAGCGACTGTAACTCTTAGAACTAATTTTGGTGTTATCCACACAGATAATCTTGGAAAGGTAGTGGAATTTAAGGAAAAAGGTGAAGTTCAGGATAAAAGGATGAATGCCGGTTTTTATGTTTTTAATAAGAAAATAAAAGACTTTCTTGTTGGGGGAAATATAGAAGAAAACGCCTTTAGAAAGATAATTGAAGAAAAAATTTTACATAGTTTCCAGCATAATGGACTTTGGCTGACGGTAAATGACAAAAAAGAGCTGGATTATGCAGAGGATATATTAAAAAAACTTGAAGGACTTAATAATATAGGAGATATGATAACAAAAAATGAAAATATTGGTAGTTTATAGGACAGAGAAGGATCTCGTAGGAAGATCTGTAAAAGAAATGGCTGAAAGACTTAAGGCAAAGGGACATTCAGTTGATATGGTTTCAAGAAATGAGGACCTACATTTTGAAACGCTTTCCAGCTCTATGGACGGGTTAAAGGGTTTTATTCTGAAAATAAACGAAAAAGAAGGTTATGATATTATCTATACTCAAGACTGGAGCATAGCTATGCCTTTATTAATTCCTTCAAAAGTCTTATTTGAAAAACACTATTGCTTATTTCATGATATTGAGCCTTCAACGCAATCTAAAATTTTTCAGAGAATTGTGGGTAATATGCTTGGGAATAAGCTCGTAGTGAAAACAAAAGAACTAAAGGAAAAATTTCCAAAATCCCATCTTTCTGAAAATGGAACTCTAAAACTTGCTTGAATGGGCTTCAGTATCATTAATTTTAAATATCTCATTTTTGATTTCAAAATATGAAAACGGCTTTAATAACGGGAATAACAGGGCAGGATGGTTCTTATCTTGCAGAGCTTTTATTAGAAAAAGGGTATAAAGTATATGGATTAATGAGACGAACTTCTTTACCAAACATATCTAGAATAAAACATATCCTTGATAAAATAGAATTAATTGATGGCGACCTTCTAGACCAAAAATCTCTTAATGATGCGATTCTTTCATCACGACCAGATGAAGTGTATAACCTTGCCGCCCAATCTTTCAATGAAACATCTTGGAAAGCCCCTGAATTTACCGGAAATGTAAACGCATTAGGTGCATTAAGAATGATTGAAGCAGTTAAACTGGGATGCAACATCTTGGGAAAGCAGATAAGATATTATCAGGCGTCATCTTCTCAAATATTTGATAAGCCATTAGAAAGCCCTCAAAATGAGAAAACACCATTTGCGGCGACTACAAATCCTTATACCACTGCTAAGCTATATGCGCATTATACAACAGTGATGTACCGTAAAAATCACGGGATGTTTGCAGTAAATGGAATAACATTTAATCACGAATCTCCCAGAAGAGGATTTGAATTTGTTACAAGAAAAATAAGCAGAGAAGCTGCAAAAATTTCTCTTGGCTTATCCAACGAACTTTTAATAGGAAACATTGAAGGACAAAGAGACTGGGGCTTTGCAGGAGATTATGTGGAAGCTATGTGGCTTGCACTACAGCATAGTGTTCCGGATGATTATGTCATAGCAACCGGAGAAATGCATTCTGTAAAAGATTTTGTTGAGGAAGCCTTTAATTTTGTTGGCTTAGACTGGAAAAAATATGTCAAACAAGATCAGCAATTCATCAGAAGATCTGTGGATGAACATCCTTTATGCGGAGACCCCACAAAAGCCAAAACAGTTTTAGGATGGAAGCCTAAAGTTACATTTAAAGAACTCGTTCAGATGATGGTTAAAAATGACCTGGAAGAATTAAAATCAGAAAACAAGTAAAATAATGAAATACGAGCTTTTGGGATATCCGGAAAACTTTGAGCATAACCCAATATCAGACATTATTGTGAAGCATGTTAAACATGGCCCTGTTTTGGATGTTGGCTGTGGCAACGGAAATTTATTAGTTTTATTAAAAGATAGATTTGACGTGGAAGGGTTTGATATTTCTAGCGTAGCTGTCAAACTTGCAAGGAAAAGGGGTTTGAAAATAAAGGAGGCTAGCATAGAAAATTTTAAGACAAAAAAAAGATTCAAGACAATTTTAATGATAGGCCTTCTTGTCTTGGCTGAAAATCCAAAAAAATATCTAGACATAGCAAGAAAATGGCTTGATTCTGGCGGCGTAATCATGCTGACTACCCCAAATGCGAGCTCCCCAAAGAATTTTTTTAGATTTTTAAAGAAAAAAAACAAGTATCATCTTTATTATCCTAGTTATTTTGAGTTCAGGGATTTTTTAAAGAAAAATAATTTTGAAGTGCTTAAATGCGTCGGGGCCGGTAAGCTAAGAAATTTTCCAGTGTTAAGCTCTGTTGATTTTTACATTATAAAACCAGCGGGAAAAATTAACTGAATTTTATTTAAAAATCTTATGTATTGGAAGTATATAATACAATTACAACAATCTTATTAAAGATCTTTTTTTCATTAACTCAAGGTAAAAAAGATGAAATGTGAGATATGCTTGAGCTCTAATTTGTATGAAGTTCTTGATTTGGGGCATCAGCCACCAAGCGACGCATTTTTGTCTGAAGAAAAATTAAATGAAAGCGAGATTTTCTATCCTTTAAAAGTATTTTTTTGTGAAGACTGCAAACTTGTCCAACTCAGTTATGCCGTAGATCCAAAAATTCTATTCACAGATCAATACGTCTATACATCAACTTCTAATAAGCCGCTTCTGATTCACATGAAATCACTGGCCGAGAGATTTGTAAAGGAATTTGGCCTTACAAATAATGATCTTGTTATTGATATTGCCTCAAATGATGGTTCTCTACTTCAGGAATTTGCAAAACATAGAGTAAGAATTTTAGGCGTAGATCCTTCAAGTGTAGCCGACATAGCTATTAAGAAAGAGGTGCCGACAATTAAAGACTTCTTTAATGAAAATATTGCAAGATTGATTTTAAGAGACTATGGTAAGGCAAAACTGATAACTGGGCTAAGTCTGATACCGCATGCAAAAGAGCTAGCCTCATTAATCGAAGGAATAAAATTGCTTCTTGATGATAAAGGTGTTTTTCTGGCAGAGTCTCACTACCTTGCCGACATGATAGAAAAACTTCAGTATGATGCGATTTATCATGAACATTTAAGATATTATTCTGTTACCTCATTAGTCAATCTTTTCAAACGTTTTGACATGGATGTTTTTTATGCTGAGCGCATTCCAACACACGGGGGTTCTATTCGTATATTGGTTTGCAAAGGAGGATCTTATCCTATTTCAGGTTCTGTAAGATTGTTGCTCGAACAGGAAGAAAAGTCAGGGCTAAACTCAAAAGAAAATTTTGATAAATTTAGAGAGAAAGTAAACGAAAACAGAAGAAAACTAAATGCGATACTTCATAATGTAAAGTCAGAAGGAGCCAGAATAGTTGGGATTGGGGCTCCGGCTAAAGGCACTACGCTATTGAATTTCTGCAAAATAGATTCCAGCAAAGTTGATTACCTCGCCGAAACTAGTGAATTAAAAATAGGTAAGTACTCTCCAGGCATGCATATTAAAATTTTACCGGAAGAAAAACTTTTTGAGGACAAGCCAGAATATGTATTATTATTGCCCTGGAATATAAAAGACAACATAATACCAAAGTTAAGAGAAAGAGGTTTTTCCGGAGATATAATAATCCCAAATCCAGAGCCGAAGATTGTTGACGCAAGAGTTATAACCATTAAACCTGCGTTTGAGGACCATAGGGGAAAAATAATTGATATTGTCGATGGCATGGAATTTGTTCATGCTGGCATTTGCACATACACACCAGGAGCTATAAGAGGAAATCATTACCATAAACAAACAGAGCAACTGAATTATGTTCTCAAGGGTAAAATAAGACATCTTTCAAAAGATCTTTCAAAGAAAGGCAGTAAAGTAAAAGAAGTTATTTTGGAAGCCGGAGATATGATAAACAATCCTCCTTATGAATGGCATCATGATGAGGCACTTGAAGAAAGTGAACTTCTCTTCTTCACGAAAAAGATGCGGGGAGAAGGCGGTTACGAAGAGGATGTTTTCAGAGTTTCTAGAGAAGATATTGATAAGTTTGAGTTAGAGTGATATTTGGATTATACAACACATCTTAACCATTCAAAATATTCGCCGTAATTTTCATCATCTCGAGGAGAAGATGGAAGATATTCTGAGAATCTGTTTGGATTATGTGGGCCTTGAACAACAAACCAAATTGCAGAATCTGGTTCTAAAGAAATAAGGGTATGAAAAGTTTCTTTTGGAAGCCAAAGATAAGGTTGATTGTGGCTTATTTCTCTTCTTTCAATAACTTTACCTTGTGCATCAAACATCAATGAACTAAATCTTCCTAAGTACCACATTATTGATTCATCATCATAACGAAAATGGGGTCTTATATAACTTTCAGGCTGTATAACATTTAATCCGACTTGTGGTCCAGGATAATCGTCGGACTGAAAAACCTTTATTGCCCTTTTTCTGGAAGAGGTTCTTGATTTTTTAATTAATTCCGATAATTCGGCTTGTGAAAAACATTGAGAGTTCATTTTAATAAAAACTCTCTTGCGTTTCTGTGATATTCATATTCTGGTCTGATAAAGTCATATGCCTGTTCTGTGTCAAGCATCCTCTTATCAACCCACTCCAAAACAAAACCGAGCACAGTCAGATAACGATTTAGTCGCTGTGGATCACCACTCTTAATTATTTGAAGGGTTTCGTCAGCTAAAGTTCTTATTTCTTCTGGATTACCTTGGCTTTGTAAAATTCTAGGTGTTTCAACAACATCTCCAAAATGATGATTTACATTTCTTAGCAAACCCCATGGGCCAAGAGAATCTTTTTTATCTGAATCTCTTAGAACTTTGGCAACTAAGTTTCTTCCATAATATAATTTATCAGAATGAACTGTAACAGCCCCAACAATTGAATTAAAGGAATATCCCTCAATTCCTACTTCCCTTAAAATGTCCACTGTAGGGCTTATAGAGTCCAATGAATGGTCAGCTTGTCCGAGTTCTCTTCTCGGGCCTGTGATTGCCTCTTCAACAACTCTTCCTAAATCATGACAATAAGCTGCTATTTGACATGCTATTGGGTCTACTTTAACTCCTACTAAAAGTGCTAAATCTCTTGAGTGTTTAGCTACTCTTCTTATATGAGGCCAGGCATGTGCCCATAAATTTAATTGGGCGTACATGGGTTTAACCATATGCTCAACTTTTGCCAAATGCACTTCGTCAGTCATGAAAGTTAGGCAAAGATTTAATATATAAATTTTATGAATCGTTATATCATCTTCTCCTTCATAATCTTTAAAAAGAAATTTAACGAAGATAGATTTATGATTCCTGTATGCAGACCATGGCTTCCTGGGAATGAAAGAAAGTATGTTCTCGATGCGATTGATACAAATTGGATAAGCAGCGCCGGAAGCTATCTTAAGAGCTTTGAAGAAAAGTTTGCTGCATTCATTGGAACAAAGTATGCTTCGGCATGTTCAAGTGGATATGCTTCTTTACATCTTGCTTGTGCAGCACTTGATTTAAAAGAGGGTGATGAAGTTATTGTTCCTACTTTTACTATGGCTGCCTGCACAAATGCAATTATTTTAACTGGAGCAAAACCAGTTCTTGTTGATTCTGACCCAGAAACTTACAATATTGACGCAAATAAGATAGAAGAAAAAATAAACGGAAACACGAAAGCCATAATGGTTGTTCATATTTACGGGCATCCTTGTGATATGGATAAAGTGGTGGAAATTGCTAGAAAATACAATCTAAAGGTTATTGAAGATTGTGCTGAAGCTCATGGCGCAGAATACAAAGGAAAGAAAGTAGGTAGTTTTGGAGATGTTGGATGTTTTAGTTTTTATTCAAATAAGATTTTAACAACAGGAGAAGGAGGCATGTGCACTACAAATAGCCCTGAGTTAAACGAAGAGATAATGGCTTTGAAAGCTCATTACCTAAAAAGCGGAAGAAATGTTGCTGGAACTTACATTAAAAGTACTTCTGATAAGTTTGTTCATGATAGAGTTGGATTCAATTACAGAATGACCAATATACAAGCTGCAATTGGACTAGCACAAGTAGAAAATGCAGGGATGTTGGTTGAAGCAAGAAAAGGTGTTGGTTTGCGCTATAATAAAAGACTAAAAGACGTAAAGGGCTTGATTTTACCAATAGAAAAAGAAGGCTGCAAAAATGTTTATTGGATGTATGGTGTTGTTTTGTCTGATGAGATAAAATTAACAAGAGAGGAAGTAATGCAGAAATTAAAAGAAAAAGGTGTTGACACAAGAAGTTTTTTCAATCCAATGCATAAACAGCCAGCTTATGTAAATAAAACAGTAAAAAACGCTCCAGATTGTCATGGAAGTTTTCCTGTGGCTGATAAAATTGGGGAACGTGGATTCTATCTGCCAAGTTCAAGTGATTTATCAGATGATGAGATTGAGCAAGCTCGTATTGCATTAAAAGAAATTCTGGAAAATTAATATGACAATTAAAGGGCTTGAGATAAATGGTAATGGTATAGTTCATGAAAATGAAGATAGGGCTGTTTTTGAAGTTTTTAACGACGATGTTAAGGGGGATAAAAATGACTTTTTAGCCAGAAATATAAGAGTCTTTATCGTAAAAAAAGATGGTTGGATTGGAGATCACTATAGGGAAGATTGGGAGTTTTATTCTGTTTTATCTGGAGAGGTTCACTGGTTTTTTGAAGATATGACCACTAAGGAGCGTGAAGATCATTTAGTGCATGTAGGATGTAAGGTTAAAATTCCTCCAAATGTGGCACATAGCTTAAAAGTAAAAAATGGGACAATTGTTCTTGGAAGATATATAAAACCTCTTCAAGAGCTAAAAACCAATAAATATATTCTTGAGTGGGCAAGGAACAAAAAATGAACCTTTCGAAAGAGAAAATAGGTTTTTTGGATTTAATAAAGGAAAGAGTAAAGATATTTTTCTTTTTAATGAAAGAAGGATATAGACTTAAAGACAAGATGATAATTTTGTTATATCATTTGAAGGCGCCTGTTCAATTGTTTAATTACCTTTCTGGAAGAAAAAATACTAGAAAACTCGTCGGGAATGTTTTCATAAAAAATAAGTATGGGTTATTTTTTTGTGGAGATAATTTTTCTAGTGTTTTAGGTGTAAGTTCTATGTGTGAGCCAGCGGTCAGAATGGAGATGAATTTAGTTCAGGGGGTAGCAATGGATATCGGAGCTAATTGCGGGATGTTTACAATTCCTTTAGCAAGAAAACTTGGGAACAACGGAAGAGTGATTTCCATTGAAGCTGAAAGAAAGAATGTAGAGCTTCTTAAAAGAAATGTTAAATTAAACAAGCTTGAAAATGTTCATATTATTGATAAAGGTTGTTACTCAAAAAAAGGTGAAATGACTTTTTACCTAGACAGATTTGGAACGGGAGGACATTCTTTACTTGAAATAAAAAACGCAAAAAAGGAAACAATAAAGATAGATACAATAGACAATATTTTAAGAGATTTGAAAATAAAGCACGTTGATTTGATAAAGGTAGATGTAGAAGGTGTTGAAATCGAAGTATTTAAGGGTGCTAAAAATACTTTAAAAAGAAGTCATCCTAAAATGGTCTTTGAGGCAATGACCCCAAAAAAAATAGAAGAAATAAAAAAATTTTTATCAAAATACAAATACAAAATAAGAAAAATAACAGATGTAAATTATGTTGCTAAATAAATTAAAGATTTAAAAATTAAATAAAAAGACTCTTGTAAACTGCTATGTGCTCTTTTGCTATGTTTTCCCAAGAGCGTTCTTCTAAAAGCCTTTTTTGGCCTTTTTTCATTTTGTTTTGTAATTCTTTTGAACGAGAAACCACTAATATTTTTTCTTCAAATTCAGAAACAGAGCCGGCAGTTACGCATGCTCCAAAGTTTTTTTCATAGTCTATAAACTCATGGTTCCTCCAGGCAACCATTGGACGAAAATACCTAAGAAGCCTCGGCAAAATACCACTTGCAGGAACTTCTGCATAATAAGGAAACAAGATTATGTCTGCTTTCTTGGCATATTTCTCAAACTCTTGTTCACTAAGTTCTCTGATTTCAACTTTAAGATTTTTAAGCTGTTTTTCCTTCTGCTTTAGCCAGTCTGCTGTGGGCTTTTCTAATGGATTCCATAAGGGTCCTGCAATTGTCAGATGTATTTTTGGATTGTTCTCTATTGCCGCAATTGCCCTCTCATATCCCTTTATCTTTACTATTGAGCCAAAAATATAGCAATTTATAGTTTTCATTTTAGTTAAAACATTCCATGAGCTATTACTTTTATTTTTTTTCTGTTTATCTTGTAATCTTTTATGAGAATTTCCCTTAAATGGGGAAGCATGACAATCATTTTATCGGTAAACATTGCTATCAGAATATGTGTTATAGGCAAAACCATTTTTTTAATAGTAGTAAAGAGCTTGTTTCTTGCGTAAATTCCTGCTTTTGGTTGTACAACGCCAAAAGTAAGAACAGTTTTTTTTCCGTTAAGTTTAAGTCTCATAAGAATTGGAATAACTTTTAACCCAAATGGATGAAATACAGAATAGTCAAACATGATATGAACTAGATCATATTTGTTGTAATTCATCTTGTCAGAATAAGAAATATCAAATCCTTGTTTTTTCTCTCCTTCAAAAAGATATTGCGAGTATGTTTTGAAGCCGCCTTCGTCAATATTGTATATAAGGATTTTCATTTTCTTATTTTTTTAACTTTTCTTTATGTCTGGATTCCACATGGTTCCTGGCTCATATCTTCTGCTTCTATCAAAAATCTTTGTCATAAGAACTTGCCTATCACCCATACCTACATAAGTATCACTAAGAGTTCCAGTAATCTCAAAACCACATTTACGATAAAGATTTTGCCCTGCCGGATTATCGTAAGCTGTTGCAAGATATATTGCATAAACTCCAAGTCCAAGTTGTCTCATTTCCTCTATGTATTTTTCCATTGATTCTCTTAACAAAATTGTTCCCACTCCTTGCTCTTGAGATTCTTTTCTAACTCCTATTTGAAATAGTTCATGTGTATCCGTTAACCCCTGAGGTTTATAGATTGCAAAGCCCAAGAAATTGCCATCTTGTTGTGAAACATACATTCTGTCAAAATGAGCCTTTAATATATCTCTAAAAAAGGTAAGAGATCTTTCTCTTACTAAGTGGTTGTATTCTTGCGGAAAAATGCCTTCTCCGATGGAAACAACCTGGACTAAATCGCTTTCGTTTGCTTTTCTTACTTCAATTTTGGACATTTTTAATTCAAATTTTATTCTTTTAACCAAGAATAAATTCTTCTTAGCGTTTCTGCTGAATTAATCGGATTCATAAAATCAGTATCGTTTGGCTCTGCAACAATAACTATATCCTCGCCGTTTGCTCTTTGTTCCAAATGTTTTGTGATATCTCTAAAAGTTTGTTCTCCGATAACGTCATTTTCTCCTCCAGGCACGTTTCCTTCTATGTGTGTTGTTGGTTTTTCAGCATGAGGGTCCCAATTTCCTCCAAAACCAGCGTAATGAATTTCAAATGGTTTTGCTTTTTTTACAGCTTTCAAAACACTTGGCTGTATTTGAGCGTTCACCACACCAGGAACAAAGAAAAGTTCATTACCTTTTTTTACATAAGCAGTATCTTCAATAGACCTTCCTTCTCTTAATCTTCTAACTACATTTCTTGCACTTTCAATATGACATGTATCAAGAACAAGCATTTCTCCTGGAACTTGGCTTGTATGTTCAAATAAGCCAAATCCTAGGTCAAACATAGAACCATCAATATTTGGATTAAAGTCTCCATAAAGTGGAACTGTAGGATGTTCTAAGGCAATTTTTATTCTGACTGCAGAAGATACTCTTATTGCGTTTTGAATTGCGCTGTCTATTCGTTCTGCCCTATATGTTGGGTTTTCAAATTCATCTTTGTAATTGTCAGGATATCTAAACACACCTATCCAGGGTGCTACAACAACTGCTCTTGCTCCAATATCTTTTGCAGCTCTTGCGTTTTGGTACAAATTTTCCATTCCCTCAGATGTTGTAAGATCATAGTAATTAGCCGGATCAAATCTATCATCACTTCCTTTAGGATTTCTTCTTCTTGCCTGAACAGTTAAAAAGTATTTTTCAGGATAATTTGTTCCTAAAATGCTTTCAAGTCTTTGCCTAATATCTTGAGAAGTTTCTGGATCGCTTCCCCTAAACCAAATCTCCATACCTCTATGAGCGTAATCCGGAAGGGTTTTTTCTAAGAGAGATTTTCTTCTTTCGATATCATCTGGTTTTGTACCTACAGGAGTTGAAACATATAATGCCATGTAGAAAATTCACAAATAGTTCATATTTAAAGATTATGATATCGGGTTACTTCTTTCTGTTTTATTTTTATAAATTACCAAAGATGATAAATAGAAGGCGTTACTTATAATGGTCGCGGCTACAGACCCATAAACCGCAAATATTTGCCCGAAGATAACTAATTTTGATATTAAGATATAGTTCAATAAGATATTCATTATCGTTGACAGGATTAGGAATTTTGATATTATCTCTGGCTTCCCAGAAGCCACTAAATAAGTAGCTAATAATGAAATTACAGGAATCAGTATCAACATTATTGAAAATAAGCGTAAAATGCCAATAGCCGGCAAATAATTTTCCCCAAAAACTATTCTTATAATCCAGGATGAAAAAACTAAGACAAATATGGCAAGTAATATGGAAAATATAGAGACAATACCTATTGTTTTTTTGTACAATAAACTGAGTTTCTTTTTATTAAGCCTGCTAAATATCGGCAATAGGGCTGGTGAGAAACTTATCAAAATAGAAGCCGCACTAATTAAACTAAATACTGCGGAATAATAGCCAATAAATTCTGCTTCAACAAAGTAACCAAGCATAATTTTGTCTATATAACTAAAAAAAACTCCTGATAATATTATGAAAAAGATTGCTAGAATAAATTTTTTTAATTTTGTTTTTTCTGTTTTTGGTAAGGTTGCAGCCTTTTCCTTAAAAAAGGATATTTTTCTATGATTTGAAAGAAAGAAAATAAAAGATATTAAATAAGAAAGAGACAAACCTAGGATAATATAAGACACGACCATACCATCTGAAAATGCGTTTTTCATTATGAATATAATAGCTAAGGGAATTACAAGTATTCTAAATAGCTGAAAAACTACTTCCTGATAGAAAATTATTTTGAAATCATTTATTGCCTCAAAAGAAGCCTTTAACATTACGGCAATTCCTGAGAATAATATGTAAAATGACCCGAAAATCAGTGCTAAAAACAAAGGTTTTTGGTAGTAATTATTTGAAATAAAATTAGCTGAGACAGTAAGTAATAAAATGGAAAAGAGTATTAAAACCAATTTTATTTTGCTTAGATAAACAAAATAGCCCTTTGCCTTTTTTAAATTATTTTTTCCTATTGATACAGATGCGAATCTTGTAAGGGTTTGATTTATTCCGAAGTCTGAAAAAGAGACAAAAATAAAAATCGTTGACAATGCCAAACTGTATAAGCCGAATAACTCCGGCATAAGAAGTCTTGCGAGAATAACGGTAAAAATCAAAGCGCCGATTTTTGCAACAAAATTTATCGAAATCTGATAAATGCTATTCTTTAAAGTCAATCCTGCATAGCCTGAAAAATCTCTTTTTCTTAATCTTCTAAATACCTCCTTTAGTGTATTTTGTATTTCTGTAAAATAGGCCATTAAGGAATAGGGGAAACTTTGTTTTTATTCTTTATGAATAGGTGCTCTTTCAATCTTACTGACTGGTCTTTTTTCCTTATTGAGTTTGAGTGCATACTGATATAATTTTAAATCAAGAGGGTTTTCTTTGTATATTTTTTGTCTCAATTCATCGTTAATCTTTTGGGGTTCTTTATAAGGGTCATCACTTTTTTTCCATTTAATATTTTTTAATCCTATAGCATCAAATAAAAATTTGAAATCTTCTTCACTTTTTTCAAGAATTCCTACAAACCAACACAAATCTAAGAGTTTTTTCGCATTTTCTAATTTTTTTAAATCATTTTTTTTATTAAGTCCTAGTATATTAACAAGAATTTTCTGAATGAAATAGAAAGTTTTGTAATTTAGTTTTCTGATAATGGGCATAAATGTTTTTGGAACATTTATTCTAATTGATTCGCTTCCCCTAAATTTTAGATCGAGAACATGAACCAATTCATTTTTTATCTGATTTTTGTACCATTCCTCAAAAGGAATTATCTTTTTTTCACTGTTCATTTTTATATTATAATTATCGATTAAACTTTCAGCGGGATTTCTTAGAAAAATAAAGTATCTGGGAATCTTATTAGGAACGAGTTTGTGTATTCCATAATAAGTAGCATGCCCCACAATAAATCTTGCTTTTTTTTTGTCCAGTTTTTTTGAATCTAACTTGTATCTAGCCTTAGAAGCATCGAAAACTCCTTCTGGAAACTTCTCTAATAGGACTGCAATTATACTTCCTCCACCGGTTCTTGGGGGATGCAAATGAATCCACAGTATGTTATCGTTCATTAAATAAAACAAAGGCATTTCTTTTTAAACATATGTGAAGAGTAGAATGATTAAGATTAGAGTTGCATAATCTTTAAAAATTAAAAAGCAGATTTCTGATAATGCAGAATAAGCCAAAGATCATTTGCACTATTGGCCCTAGCTCAATCAAAGAGGAGATTTTGTTTAAGTTAAAAGATAGAGGTGTCGATTTTTTCAGAATAAATCTTTCACATACAGATGAAGAAGACATAGAAAAAAAGATAAAAGAGCTAATTGGATATGGTGTTCCAGCCATGATAGATACAGAAGGGTCTCAGATAAGATCCGGGAACACCGGTGAAATTTTTATTGAAGAAAGTAGCATTATTCGTGTTTACGGAAGCAAAGTGCCTTGTGATTCAAAAAATATATTTCTCAATCCAGAAGGTATTATAAAAAAGCTGAAAGATGGCGATTTAATTTCTATAGATTTTAATTCTTTATTATTAAGAGTTTTTGATATTTCGACAAAAAACGAGGGGTATGTTCTATGCAAAACAGTTATTGGGGGTTTGGTTGGAGGAAAAAAGGCGGTTAAAATTGATAGCCCGACATTTAGCTTACCTCCTTTCAGCAAAAAAGATCAGATTGCGGTAGAGATTGCAAAAAGATACGGAATAAAGCATTTTACTCTTTCATTCATGGAAGATCCTGAAAGTGTAATCAAATTTAGGCAAAATTATCCCGAATCAGTTATTTATTCAAAAATAGAATCTGAAAAGGGACTAAAAAATTTTTTAGAAATAGCAAAAAATTCAGATGGAATTTTAATTGATCGAGGAGATTTAAGCAGTCAGGTTCCTCTGGAAAGAATTCCGCTGATTCAGAAGTACATAATAAAAAAAGTCAGAGATCTTGGAAAAGAGGTTTTCATCGCGACTAATACTTTAGAACAAATGTCAAGTGAATTAAAGCCGAATGGAGCAGAGGTTAACGATATTATAAATATCTTTTTAGATGGCGCAAGCGGTATTGCATTGACAAAAGAAACTGCTATTGGGAAATATCCCGTGGAAACTGTAAATATCTTATTAGTTTTAATAAAGCAATTGGAATTTTTAAATAGCAGTGACAAAGAAAATTTGATAGAAAAAATAGAAGAGGTAGATTATTTGAATTCTAATGGAATCACCGAAATGCTCATAAAACCCCATGGAGGAAAGCTCGTAAACAGATTTAATCCAGATTATGAAGAAAAGATTCCGGAGAAGATTTTAGAAATAAGTGAGGAAACTCTAATGGATGTAGAGCAAATTGCAATTGGTGCATTTAGTCCTTTAGAAGGTTTTATGAAAAAAGCAGATTTTGACTCAGTCGTAGAAAGTATGAGGCTGTCTAATGGAGTTATTTGGCCGCTTCCAATTATTCTACAAACTGAAGAAGAAATTGGAAAATCATTTAAAGATGGAGAGAATATTTCTCTTTCATACAAAAATGAGATATACGCGATTTTGCATCTTGAAGAAATATACTCTATAGATAAAGAAACTTCTGCTAAAAAGATTTTTGGGACAGAAGATATTGCACATCCTGGAGTCAAAAAATTTCTGGATTCTGGTAGCTATTTGCTAGGTGGAAAAATAACTTTATTAAAAAGAAAGTCTTCAGAACATAAAATTTATGAATTAACTCCAAGACAAACTAGAAAAATATTCTCAGAAATGGGTTGGATGAAGGTGGTTGGATTTCATACCAGAAATGTGGCACATAGAAGTCATGAGTTTATGCATTTAGAGGGGCTCAAACGAGGATTTTGTGATGGGCTATTTATACATCCGGTTATTGGAAAAAAGAAAGCTTGGGACTTTGAAGCAGATGTAATTATTAAAACATATGAAAAAATGATTAAGGAATTTTACCCAAAAAATAAAGTTGTTTTTGGAGCATTTGCAACATATTCTAGATATGGTGGGCCAAGAGAAGCCCTATTTACAGCGCTCGTAAGGAAAAATTTTGGATGTTCGCATTTTATAATTGGAAGAGACCATACTGGGGTTGGAAGTTTTTGATAAGTTCCCTCAAGAAGAGACTGGGATAATCCCTATTAAATTTAACAAAGTTTTTTATTCAGATCTTGAAAATAGGCATATTCAGGAAACTGATTTGATAGATTATCCAGAAGAACATACGATACATCTTTCTGGAACACAGGCAAGGGAAATGTTTTTACGGGGAGTTCAACCCCCTGATTGGTTTATGAGGCCAGAAATATCTCAAATAATTTTGGAAAAGCTTAAGGCCGGAGAGAAAGTATTCGTAGAATGATAAAATTTTGACATTCATAAAATTTAAAAAGAAGTTATTTTTTGAGAAAATATGGAAAAATACGATGCAGTTAAAAAAAGTTTAAGAGATAATCCTTCTGTTACTATTGCAAGTTTTACTAGTATTGAAGATATATCTAGGTGGGGAGCATCAGCGACTTATAAAATTTTTCCTTCCGGAGGAGGTCTCTACACCGTAAATGAATTAAATTCTTGGTTTAATGAAGTTTTATCAGAAATTCCTTTTACACCACATTCTTTTAGTAGATTTGAGGAATGGGAATCCCTTGGGCCTTTATTAAAAATGGGTGATGCAACCTTTATGGATAAAATTGGAATATACAAAGAAAGGAAAGTTCAAACACATACTTTAGACGATATTAAAGTTGCTGCTAGATTCACAAATTTTGTTGAAAATATTAGGATAAGAGAAGAAGAAAAAGTAGAAGAAATTTTTATACAAACAAGTATTACTGGTTTTCCTGATTTGGTTATAGCCGGGAGTGGACCTCATTATGGAAATGTAGTTAATTTTAAAGATTATCCTCACTCTGGCAGAAAGATTCCTAAAAAAAGAACTCTTTGGAGTAGGTTAGTCGGTGCTTCACAATAATGATGGGTATCGGCACAAATTTTTGGATGGATTGTAACAATATTTTTTTCTTTAATAGTAATAGCTATTTTTACAACAATAATATACATCGAAATTTATGTATATCATAAAAGAATAAAAAACAAGGAATTTGAAATCATAAAATTTAAAAAGGAAATTATTCATCAATTTTTCATGAGTAGCTTAATAATTCCAAAGAGAGAAATAGTTTCATTGGACAATTGTGTGTTATGTGATACGGGAAGAAAAGAAGTGGGGAGTATTGGAAATATGGTATCGGTAGTTTATAAAACCGGACAAGATCCCGCAGTTGATTGGCTTATAACTCTCCATAGAAGCAATATGTCTGATTTAGAGAGAGGATTTACATTAATGCTTATGCCTGTTGGGCACTTAACTGCTTTCTCGCAAGTTAATAGCTCTAGACAACTTGCCCAAAATTATGGCTTAACTTTTGCTAGAGCACATTATGGAATGCAGGTTATTAGGCTTGAAGAATGGAGACCGGAATATGGGGATTTTGAACCGATGGTTGTTGATTATGGGAAATGTGCTTCTCCTATTAATACCCAAAAACACATTCATGTCAAAACTTACACCTTAGATGGCAGTGCTAATCAGCCTTCTCTAAGCGATACAGAATGGGTTAAAAGAGACATATTTACCGAGTTTGATGGGAGCAAGTACGTTAAGGCTTTACCGGTTGTACGAGAAGATTTAGGAGAAGAAAGGTACGAGCATTTAACGAAAAGACTAGTAGATATTTGTAGTATGACTTAGATATTAATTGATATTTCTTTATTTTAAAAGATAGTTAATTCTATTTAACTTTAATTTTGCTTCTTTATACTTCTTCTCTACGCCATGAGGAAAATCATAAAAGAATAACAGAATTACTCACCCTGAATTTTTCTCATAATCTCTGTAAAAGCGGGACGCGTGATTAAAATTCCTGCAGTGATTCCTATTATTGTTGTGAATGCAAAGCCTTCGAGCAATCCTGCGCCAGCCCAAAATAAAGGGAGCATTGCGACAAAAATAGTGAAGAAAGCGCCGATAATTATGAATAAGGCTCTTTTAATTCTCTGTTTTAGCGTGGTTTGTTCTCTAGAAACTGATTCTTCTATAATCACGATTTGATCATTGACTCCGACGCCTATTCCGGCGATGATTCCAGCAATGCCTGGCGCATCTAGGTTCCATGAAATTATAGATGCAATTCCGAGAATTATAATTGCCTCGGAAAACATAGTCAAAATAACTCCAAGAGTAATTTTAATGCGCTTATATCTTATAAAAATCAAAATGGAAACTATCAAGAATACAATTATTCCAAGAGTAATTATGTTTTTTGTAAATTCCTTTCCAAGTATTGGAGAAGAGGAATCCAATTTCACAATTTCTAGTTTATATGGGAGGCTTCCTGTAATGAGAATTGTTTGGAGTTTTTTCATGGAATCTAAGGAATCGTCATATGCTTCATTTTCTGTTGCTCCTTGTCCAGAGCCGGAAATCTGGATTTGAGTTGTTACAGCGCCACGAAGATCAGCTCCTATAAATAAAGAATCGACAAGGGTATCGTCAAGATACAGGTCCAGTTTTTTTGATAGGTATTGTGAATTTGTCTGATCTAAAGTAAGATTTTGTGTTATTCGTGCATGCCTTTCTGCAGCTTCTGGACTTAAAGATATTGAAAATCTAAATTTACAAAAATACCCGCTTGAGGAGCTATCTTGCTGGCATGTTTCTATTCCTGCACAAGTTGCGTCATTTCTGCAGACAAATGTTACATCTTTTTCCCCACTTACAAAAACAGTGTCGTTTCCTATTTTTGCCTCGAATTTTCCCTGCTGTCCTACAAGCTCCTTAAGATCTTCTTGAGTTATTCCTGCAACCTCAACCCTAAGAAAACGATTTCCTTCCAAATCCGAAACACTTCTAATATCAACATCGCTTATTCCGAAGGTGTTTAATCTGTTTGAAGTTACTGAAACAAGATCGTCAATATCACTTTGCGAGAGAGTTGCATTAACCGGTTTCAAAATTGCCCTCGCGCCGCCGCTTAAGTCCAATCCTGTTTTCAAATTAGTTTTAGGTACGTTAGAAACAACTATATCTGGTGTTTTATTAGTTAAGAAAATAAAATTACCTTGATCAGTCTGGAATTCTATTTTTTTCTGGCTTTCCGATATTTGAGGTAAATGGTTTATGTAATCTTCAATATTGTCCACACTATTCTCATTAATTCCAGTTATTACTATCCCTTTTCGCAATCCTTCGGCAAAATATACTGAATCAGAGTTTACCGATGTTATTATGACTCCTTTTTGAAAAGAAAAAAATACTATAAGTACAAGCACCACAACTGTAAACGATAAAAGAATTATTTTTATTGTTTTTGATTTTGAAAATGTTAATGTGAATGGTATGGAAAGTATCAATACTCCTACAAGAAAACTATAAGATGAAGAAATATTAAGAATTGCCACTGAGGAAAAAGCAAGTGCAAACATTAAAACCCAAATTCTCCATGATATTTTCATTTTACTTAATTCCTTTCTTTTCACAATACCATTTAATTATGCTAGCGTTTGTAAGCCATGTATTAATAACATCAGCGCCCAAGCCCAAAGCCAATATAAAAAATATCTGCCTGAATGAATCTGGCAACCCTGTAATTAGAAAAAAAGCCGGCAGAACAGCTGCTAACGCCGTTATCGTCATGAAAATACCGGTTTTAAAGGCGCCGTAAATTCTTTCATTCACTGTTCCTTCTTGTTTTTTTAAAGCTCTTGTTGTAAGCAAGATGTCTGTATCTACTGAATAACCGATTAACATTAAAAAGGCAGCGATTCCTGCTGCTGAAATTTTTATACCAAGGTAATCAATCAAAGCTAAAGGCATAACAATATCAGAAAAAGCAGCGAAAATTACAGCTAAGCTTGGTACAAATGACCTGAATAAGAAGAATATGACAACAGACATCAAAATAAAAGATACGACTAATGCAAGAACTAGCTGACGATAAAAATTTCCGCTTAAAGCAGAGTCTGAAAATTCTGTGCTTGAGTTTTCATGTGTAAGTTTCTGTCCAATGCTCTCTTCTATTGATGCTTTTAGCTCGTCTGCATTGGCATGGCTTTCAATTACAAAAGTCAATGTTTTTCCTGAAGTAGACTCTGTGAGCCTTCTAAATGATACGTCGCCATACTGTGTTTTTAAGTCCTGTTCTAATTTTCCTAGATCTTCATCAAGAAAATCTCCTGTAAGGGTTATTGTTGTTCCACCAGAGAGGCTTATGTCTTTTATTATAAACTCGCCTGTTTGAGAATGAAAATAAAATAAATAGGCGAGGGAAAAAAGCATGATAATTATAGGTATTAAAAGCAATTTTTTGTAGTGTTTATCATAGTTAAAACTAAATTTCTTTTTTTGCTCGATGGTTTTTTCTTTATTTTCTTTAATGTTTTCTTTGTTTTCTTCCATTTTTTGAATTTCCGCGAATTTTTTAAATTCGCTTAAGACTGGAAAATCTATGATTTTCCGTCAACTTCCTTGAACTAAAGTTCAAGTCGTATGCGCCGGCCGGGAGTCGAACCCGGGCAATTTGCTCTCTTTGCAGATTATTAGGAGGTGCTGAACCTTGGTTCTGCTTGGAAGGCAAAAGTCATACCGTTAGACCACCAGCGCTTATATAATGAGGAAATTACTTTATTTTTAAAGCTTATTGGTTTCTATACTAGCTAAGATTTATTTCCAAGTTTAATAATTTACGTTAATTTTTCCTCTATTTTTTCTATAATACTTTCTTGAGGTGGTTCTTCTTTTTTTAAAAAATTCCTATAAAAAATAAAAGATATCCAGATAATAACCAATATAAGAATGTACTGATATCCTAAAATTCTCAAAAC
>Ga0209542_10006627_pt1 | contig 22464 bp, 21 predicted proteins | sample RifCSPhighO2_01_FD_184028 | JGI IMG/M metagenome (GOLD analysis project Ga0209542, IMG submission 184028) | Soil microbial communities from Rifle, Colorado - Rifle CSP2_plank highO2_0.1 (SPAdes) (version 2) | ecosystem: Environmental > Terrestrial > Deep subsurface > Rock core/Sediment ... | reverse complement strand
GAAGTTCTTTTTTGGTAATATCTCCAGCCTCTACTTCACTAGCTAGTCCATCAGCAAGTTGGCCCACTACATAATCTCCACGACCAAACCATGCGGCTGCTTCTAAATTGTCTGCCGCATCGCGCCAACGTTCATCTTGCACTAAGGAATCCTGAATTATTCTCTCACTACTCATTTTAAATTCTCCAAAATCATCACAAGAAAAAGGCGGCCCGGGGGCCGCCTTGTGATGATTCGTTTGCTTAATTTAGGACAAAGTTAACACAGCCTCCGGTGACTCATAGGGGCTGGGGGTGTAGAACCTAAGTTGTGTGATTTAATAAAAATCATAATCATGACTATACCATCACATAACTCGGAATACAAGTAGGTAGCTACAATTAGGCACCGCTTTTTGAGTAACTATTGTTGATCAATCAGGTGATCATGCTTTTCGGGGCTGCCCATGCCCGGCATACCACTATTAACCTGATGTCTCATGAGGCGCATTTGTCTTAGATTACTCTCTGATCTTACTTCGTGTAATGCGGCTTTGCCAGAACTGTGCGCCAAGCGCCTGGCCGTAGCCTCCAGCCTGTCTTGATGCCCAAGCTCTTCTATTGGACTATCGATTGTTTCTACTACTTCTTTGTCTAAAGCATTAACCCAACTAATACCGCGCCTTAGGTCTGCTATGCTGACCTCGCCGGCAATCAACTTTTCTGTTAGTGTTTTACCCTGACGTTCTGCTTCTTCTTCTAGATCTCGGCCATCATCTATTATTTCATTGGCCAATAGTTTCCACTCCCAGGCAAAATCCATAGCATTAGTTAGCTTGCTAGGAATTTGGCCCAAGGCAATTTGTCCCGTCCTATAGGAATAAAGGCGGGCAGAAGCTTCTAAAAAGTCCTCGCCGGTTAAGGTTTCAATAAGTCGATCTGCGTCACTTAAATTATCATCCTCGGTACCTAGATTGGTAACGATGTCCTCTACAAGCTCTTCTGTCCAAGCAACCGCGCCCTCAAGATCGGTTATTTTAAGCTCGCCGTCCTCTACCCGAAGAGCTAGCTCAGTTCCCTGTATTTCAACTTGTTCATCAATTCCAGCTGGATGGCTGACGGCATTTCTAGCAAAATCGGCCCACTCGCCAGATGTCCCCATAACATCGGCTAGTATTCTTTGATGCGCCATGTGAACCTCTTGATAAAAGCTGGATAATCTGGCCGTCCAAAGCTATCACATAAACTATACCATCACACAATGCGGAATACAAATAGGCTCAAGAAAGCAAGACTATTTTTTAGCATGTGTAAGCCGATTGGGGCATGTAGACTGCCGGTCTTTTCCCTCAAAAATATTAACACTAATGACAAAACAAAGGTGTCTATAGCAGCAACCCATAGCAAGCGCGCACCAGTACCGGCTTGCAAATGGGCCATGGCAAACAAAGCACTGGTGCCAAGCGCCGCCCAAATTGTAGGTAATCCTTTTTTGAGTCCACTATACAAAAAGCCTCTAATTAATAACTCCTCGGCAATTGGCGGCAGCAGCACCAAGCTCATAAAAACAAATATCAAACTGCCCCCCCGGGCGCCACTAAAACCTATTTGCTGGCGCTGATTAACATCGATGGGAATTAACTTTTGTACCAAGGCCATCAATGCTACATAAAGCACAAAATAGACACCAAACCCAAGCAAAACATAGCCCACATCTCGCAGCCATTTGGATTTTCTTAGGCCGATTGTTTTAAAACTGGCTCCACGGCGTTTTAAAAATTGCCAGAGCAACAACATAGCCAAAGCCTCCACAGACAAAACCAGGAAAAACTGCCCGTAGACGTTGGATTCGAACCAAGCATTGATCTGCAATGTACTCCATCCGCGCAGAAGCGGATAAATATAAACCAGCAGCCCGCCAATGAGCTGAGATACAAAATATATGGCTATAGCCACACTGACAGTTTCCAGCGGCGACCAATTTATAATTCCCTGTTTGGCACCTTCTTTTGGCTGTCTAATAAAATAGGCTGCGCCATATAAACCCATTAGATAAAACGGGATGCCCCATTCTACCCCCCCTAGTACGGCCAAAACTTCCATGTCTAGATTACCTTTTTATATCAACTATCGTGATGAGTACAAACAACATCATAAGCAGCACGAAACCGGTGCCATGTATGCGATCCTCGGTTTTTTGCCCTAGTGGTCGGCGCAATATTCTATACAGATAGGTCACAAACAGGCGGCCGCCATCCAGAGCCGGAATAGGTAATACATTCATAATTGCCAGCGTCAGTGAGATAATGGCCACAATCATCAAAATAAATTGATAGCCTAGCAGGCTGCCGCTTTTAAGAATTTTAAATATACCTACCGGGCCGGCTACTTGCTTGCTCGCCTTCGAGCCGTTGCCACTGAATACAGCACCCAAAGCGTTGCCAATACCCTTCAAAGTAAGTGTGGTAAACTGGCCTATTAAGCCACCAGCTACAATAGGAGCCGACCAAGTGGAGCGCTCCAGCGTGTACTCTGTTGGAGATATGCCAAGATAGCCTTTGCGAGCCTTGGATTTTATACTTGCTTCAATTTCTTGGTTTGAGCGCAAGGTCGCCAATCTGGCTTGTTGTTTGCCACCGCGCTCAATTGTTACTATTACTTTTTGACCCGCCAGTTGTTTGGTGATAGTTGGCAGCTGCTCTTGGCTAGTCACAGTTTGAGCTGCATCGACAACAGGACCAATGGACAGAAGTTGATCCCTAATTTTTAATCCGGCTTTATCGGCAGGAGAGCCTGGCTCAACATCGCCAATTAGTACGCGGTTTACAGTTGTTTTGACATCGCTTTTGACATTGAATTGATTATCAACAAGTTTGGGCATGCCAACTGCCGCCAGTATTGTCAGCAAAATAAAGGCAGTAATCAAATTCATTGCTACGCCAGCCACCATAATTTTGGTCTTAGCTGATAGACTGGCCGCGCCAAAGCTGCCTCGGGCTGTGTCGGAATCATGTTCGCCCTTGAGCCGCACAAAACCACCAAGCGGCAACCAGTTGATCGTAAACAAAAGGCCACTTTTGAGACGCTTTTTCCACGCCCTTGGCGGAAAGCCGATGCCAAATTCTTCAACTTCTACGCCACTACGGCGTGCAGCAACAAAATGCCCCAGTTCGTGCACCACCACTAGCATTACAAACATAAACAGGCCCAGAATAAGCAAGAATATAGACATCTGCTTTATTATAGCGGATGAACCTGAGAACTAAGAATATGGAATTATCCTTATCCTGCTCCCGTCCCGGCATCCCAACTTAACTTGGATCCAGCCGAAAACAAAACCATTTCACCGCCGCGTTACACTCGGCGTCGACTAACTTTTTCTCTGTAGCAAGATAAAGTAAGCAAAAAGTGCTACCCCATGCTAACAAACATTACTACCGTCTAATACCAAGTATGTCTGCGCCCCAACAACTCCCTTTGGTCGACCCATTGCTTTTGTCTTTGGGTAGAAGCAATGGGCCAGTTGGGGCTCTACTCAGACCTACCTGATAGCCAGTAATCAGTCTGTCAGAGGGGTACAGGACCAAATATACTATAAATCCATAGACTAGTTCTAGATATATTGGCTCAAACACGTGTGGTTCCAGGCTCGAGGAGCGCCTGAGTAGATGTTGTCGCAATGAGGCGTCCTTGGGTGCGAGGACTGTCTGGCTAGAAAAGTTGCCTGCGGCAATTTTTGGAGGAGTTCCACAGCAAGCCTGTTTGCGACAAAAGATACTTCAAGTTCGACGAATACCTGTTGTTTCTTTGGTATCTTTCTTTGCAACCAAAGAAAGATACTCGGCTGCCGAGCGGAGCGCGGCGGTGAAAGGGTTTATTAGATTTCGATCGAGTTGAGGATAGCGGGAAGACCTATGGTCTAGACTGTCATTATTTCTTGCTCTTTGGTTTTGGCCAAATTATCAATTTCCGTCTTGTGCTTCGCCATCTGTTCGTCCAGCTGTTTTTTGATTGAAGTTAGGTCGTCTTCTGTCAGTTTTCTTGCCTGCTTGGCTTGGTCGGCTTCATGCAAGGCTTCGTGGCGAGCGCCACGCATCGCAATCATGCAATCTTCTACCTTGCCACCTAAAAGCTTAGCCATATCTTTACGGCGCTCTTCTGTGAGCGGCGGGATTTGAATACGCACTACTCGACCATCATCCATTGGGTTCAAACCCAAGGATTGATTGTCACGAATAGCAGTAGAAATGGCTTGCAGGTTTGATGGATCAAACGGACTGATTTGCAATAGTTGTGATTCCGGCACAGTGATGGTCCCCACCTGAATTAGCGGCATTTGCGTGCCGTAAGCCTCCACCATGACACCGTCCAACATGCCCGAATGTGCACGGCCGGTCCTCAGCTTTTTAAGTTCATCCTGAAAATGAGCAATAGCTTGAGTGAACTTGGTTTTGGCAGATCGAATAATTTGAGCTTGATCCATGTCTCAAGTCTACTAAGAAACTTCGCCTAAAGCCATACGTGAGAATCGGCGGACTATGATGTTTTCGCCTAGCTTGGCGTTGTGTTCTTGCACAAACTCCCCAACTGACATGTCTGGATTCTTAACAAAAGGTTGATTGAGTAAACATTTATCGGCAAGGTGCTTGGCCACCTGTCCCTCAACAATTTTGGCCACCATATCAGCTGGCTTGCCTTCTGCTTTGGCTTTGTCGGCAAATTCGGCCTCAACCTTTTTGCGCTCGGCCGCAGGAACATTCTTTACAGATACATATTCCGGTGCGCTGGCTGCAATGTGCATAGCCAAATCTTTAACAAGATCGGTGAATATTTGGTTGCGGGCTACAAAATCGGTCTCACAGTTAACCTCTACCAACACACCAATACGCCCGTCGTGATTGTAGTTGCCAATTACACCTGCCCGAGCTTCTCGCTCGCCGCGCTTCTCTGCCTTGGTCAGACCCTTTTTACGCATAGCAGTCAAGGCTTTGTCAAAGTCACCACCAGTCTCTTCTAACGCCTTTTTGGCATCAGTCAAACCAACACCAGTTAAGTTTTTTAATCTTTTGATATCTTCAATTTTGATTGTGGTCATAGTCACTTCTCCTGTGATTTTGCCTTAGTTTATCTACATGAAATTTCAATCAAATCGATCTGTTCCTTCCACATCATCTTTTAGGTTAGCCAGATCGGTAGTAATATGATCCATCCGTACCACTACATCAACTAGAACATCAGTTAGACACTTTAATGTAGTCTCAACCCCTACTTCATCAATTGACATTTCCGGATGTGCAAAAGCTACCCCTTCTTTATGTCCCATATAGATATCACGTAAACCGTTCCGCAATATTTCGTCTACGGGACCTGTGTTTTGCTCACCAAAAGAGTCCGGATTTGGCCATGCGAAGTTGGTGCGTCTTTCTTTTTCAGGCATATTACTTCTCCTCCGCTTCAGCCTTACCCGGCTTGATGGCCGCTTTGGCATGTTTGGCTTTGCCCCCGTCAATCGCCTGCTTCACATAATCAGCCACCAACTGAATAGTTTTGATGGCATCATCATTGGCCGGTATTGGGTAATCCACTAGCGAAGGATCGGTGTTGGTATCAACGATAGCCACGGTTTTGATAGCCAGCTTGCGAGCCTCGCGCAGAGCGTTGCCCTCGTGCAAAATGTCAACAATCAGGATTGCTCCCGGCTTGGCTGCCATGTTTTTAACACCGCCATATAGCCAGTTCATGTGGTCAATTTCTTCTTGATAGCGCTGCAGCTCTAGCTTGCTATATTTAGCCGCCAATTGGCCTGAATCCATCTTGGCTTCAAGATCTTTGAGATGTTTGATACGGCCGCTAATGGTCTTTTGGTTAGTCAGCAGACCACCCAGCCATCGCTCGGTGACGTAGGGCATATCAGTCTGATCCGCCAGTTCTCTGACAATGTCCTTGGCCTGGCGCTTGGTGCCAACCAGTAGAACTTGCTTGCCGCTCGCCACTGTTTGAGTTATGAACTCCAGCGCGCTTTCTAGTTCGGCAACCGTTCTGGTGAGATCAATAATATGCACGCCTTCGCGTTTGCTATGAATATACTGAGCCATTTTGGGGTGCCAACGGCTAGTTTTGTGGCCAAAGTGGGCCCCCGCCTCTAGCAGTTGCTTGATATCAACCTCGCCAGTGGCTGGTTTACGGGCAGGCTTAGCTTCTTTTTTTACTTCTTCGCCTTCTATTTTTTCAACTTCTTCGGGCTTTGTCTCAACTTCCACTTCTTTGACAGATTCTATCTCTGCCACAACTTCCGTATTTTTCTCCACTGCTTCTTCCTCGACTACATCTTTACTAGATGCCATTTTGTCTCCTTAATCTTCGTATTGGGGGCTCAACTGCTCCTACATGGATACAATCAAGAGGATCTCTAATCCCAAAACTGCTTAATTTAGTACCCGTCTAGTTTAACAGGTTACTCACCCCTATGCAACAGTTCACTGGCATTCGCTAGTGCCACCAATCCTGTAAAGCAAATAAGCTGCTGCTCAGCACTATCCAAATTGTGGCCATATAAAACAGCCGTTTCTTCATCTGGGTCATACTCCATGCCATCAGTGTCTAGACTGCAGCTGCCGACTGGGGCAGTTTGGATAGTAATGCCTCGCTGCCTTTGGTAATTCACATGAACCCACTCCTCCAATCTCTCCCTTCTTCTGCCCCTCATATACTTTAGCTGCCTTGCCGACTGTTGCACGGTTGATGTCATTAAATCCGTAACAGCTTGGTCAGTTACATCTGGGGCATCTGGATCCGGCAACTTAACCCTGGCATCCATGCCTAAAGTTCTGCCGTCTTCTAGTAATCCGTCCACATAAACAAGTAAACGTTCGTCGCGTTCGTCGTCTTGAGCACCTGTAATGCTGCCGTTAATAACCCTTGTTGTTCGGGCTAAATCATATCGCCTGTTAACTGGGTGGCGTCGCCGTCCAGTTTTAGAAAAGTCAAACCCGATTTCTACTCCACCATTTTTTACGTCCTTTAGATGCAAATGACCAAATGTGTTCCCGTTTTGGACCGTTTTGTACCACTCGTTTTCTTCCGCTTGATTGCGCCCCCACATGACTTCCGGAATGCGTACATACGCAAACTGTGAAGGCATGCCAACATGTTCGATACCAAACTTCACTCGATTCATAGCTACTATTTATACGATATTCAATACATGTTCTCAAGCACGAGCATCAAGACATATTGACTCCTTAGCAACAGATGTGTATACTTGCTCTCTGACTATGAAGACAGGTATCCACCCAGACAACTATCGCACAGTAGTATTTGAGGATCTCAACAATGGGACCCGTTTTTTGACGCGCTCCACTGTGGCCGCCGAGGAAACTATCAAATGGGAAGATGGCAACGATTATCCACTAGTTAAAGTTCACATATCTAGCGCCTCACACCCCTTCTTTACCGGCGAGGAGCGTATTGTTGATGTTGAAGGCCGTGTGGACAAGTTCAAAGCCCGCGCTGCCGCTGGCCAAGCCGCCCGTGAACAACGTACCAAAGCTGTCAAAAAGCACACTCTGCGCAAACAAGCCAAACAGGTCAAACAGGCCAGCAAAGAAGAAGCTAAAAGCGAAGAATAACTAAGCACACCAAATTATCATCAGAATTGAACAGATTCTGGTGATTTTTTATATACTAAGGACAAAGTATGGAAGTAAAAGAAGAAGAACTGCGCAAGGAATACGAAGATTTGCAGATAAAATTGCAAGATCCTAATATTTTTAGTTCCAAAGATTATCCCAAACTCGCCAAACGCCAACAACAGTTGAGCGAGCTGGTAAATCTATTCGATGAAAAGTTAGAGCTACAGCGGCAAAGAGCTGAGGCCGAAAAATTGGCCAATAATGATGAAATGGCTGAGCTAGTTAAAGACGAACTCGTAGAATTATCAGAGAAGCTATCTGCTATTAGCCAACAGTTATCCAATCTTTTGACTCCCAAAGATCCCAATGATGAAAAAGATGTGATTGTGGAGATTCGGGCCGCCGCTGGTGGTGACGAATCCAGTCTGTTTGGCGGCGATCTGTACCGCATGTATAGCCGCTGGTGCGAGCGTCATAATTATAAAATGGAGCTGATCAGCGAAAGCCCTAGCGAAGCCGGTGGCTTTAAAGAAATAATTTTTGCTATTCACGGCAATGAGGCCTACCGGAATCTAAAGTTTGAAGCTGGTGTGCATAGAGTGCAGCGAGTGCCAATAACAGAGAGCCAGGGGCGTATACACACCTCCACTACCACCGTGGCCGTTATGCCGGAGGCCGAAGAGACTGATATTGAGATTAACCCGGCCGATCTGCGCATAGACGTATTTAGAAGCGGCGGCCACGGCGGTCAGAGTGTTAACACCACCGACAGCGCGGTACGCATTACTCACCTGCCCTCCGGCATTGTCGTAGCTAACCAGGACGAAAAGTCACAGATCAAAAACAAAGCCAAGGCCATGAGCGTGCTCCGTTCCCGCCTTTTACAAATAAAAATTGACGCGGAAATGCAGCAATCGTCTGATGCCCGCAAAAAACTTATTGGCAGCGGCGATCGCAGCGAAAAAATCCGAACCTACAACTTTCCGCAAGATCGAATAACAGACCACCGCATTGGCTACAGCCGCAGCAACATCCCCGGCGCCCTGGACGGCAACATAGACGACTTAATTGAAAAACTCCTGGCCTACGAACACGAACTACTCAGCAAAGAATGATTTAAAAACCGCGTAGTGCATCTACTTCCGGCATGGATGTTCTCACGAATCGTGGAGACCTTAGTACCTCATTCACTTCCTGCACTCGACCTAGGTGAACTATGGCAACACCCTCTTTAATGGCCCTGTAAACCCGAGAAGCATTAACAAACTCGCCATCGCCGTCTAACTCTACTCCATCTTTTGCGATTTCTTCATTTGTGCGGACTATTGCATCCTGAGGTTCTTCTGCAAATGTGTCCTTACTGTCCCTATAATATACTTCTGTCTCAGCGTGTAATCGAGTTGCGCCTTCTGCAAGAGCCCCTTGAGCATCCGCCCATCTATTCATTTCAGTCCTGCGACCATTTGATGTAGGGCCATCTGAAGACGCAACTAGTTCCATTTGATTAAACTTGGTTTCGTTTGGTCCGTGTTCCGCAATCTCTTCATAGCTCAGAGGATACTCTGCTGGAACTATTGGGAACATGTCATATTGGCCGCTCATAGGTAACTCTCCTGTTATTCTATTGCTTATTAATGCAATTATAGTAACTAACTTGAGTTTTGTCAACCTTCATAAACCTGAATCACGAAACTCTTCCCATCTGGTAACCCAGTAATACTCGTAGGTAGTGCACAAAGTAGCCCCGCACACTTCTTGGAAAAGATGTCACGAGATACTTATGTTCCTTGAGGTAGTCAAAAGCAGCTTCAACCTTGGGGCGTAGCGTCAGTAACAGGTGTTGCCAGCTTGTCATGATCTGCGTTCTTTGCTTGTAGTGTGGCGGTGCTACCACTAGACATTGAAAGCGTTGCCAGAGCCTTCTTCTCTGCACACTGCCACCGTAGTGACTGTCACCAACCAATATCTTGGTGTACTCATTGGCCAGGCGTTCCTCGACTTGGTTGTCATGCTCATTAGCTGGAGTAAACACCACCGCACAGATACGGCCTTGATGATCAATGGATAGATGCAGTTTGAAGCCATAATGCCAACCCTGCCAGTTCTTGCCCAGCTGAGCGACACCTTTTGCAACTTTATGACGTTCATAGCGGATATATTTACAAACTGGCAGCATGGTAGAGTCGGCAAAGCGTAGTGGGGCGGTCGTCTGGAAGGTTAGCTGTAGCAGGTATACCAGCTGCTCCAGGTTACGATGCACCTGGGCAACAAAGTTCTGGTACCTTGGGAGTTTTGGAAAGTAGTCCGGGTAATCCCGTTTTATCCAGTTATACAGGTCTTTTAGTGGGCGGTGTCCTTCGGTCAGTCCATCCCAGATTAAGATGGTGATGAGTTCACTATCCCGTAACACTGGTGGCCGACCAGTTTTAGTAGGTTGGTTTATGTTTGCCAGCGTGTCATCTACCCAAACGTACAGGTCTACGATATGCTGTTTTTGTAAGTCGCGCATTTTGTTTTTCCTTTTTAGTGTTAGTTCCACTAACAAGATTAACAGAGGCGCGATTTACATTAGAGAGTTTCGTGATTCAGGTTCATAAGTTAAAATACTCCTGCCCTTATTTGCTAGGGCCGTTTCAATGATATGCTAGTATGTACTTATGAGCGATGGTCAATTCACAAAACTGTTTAAATATATAGAAAAGCGTTTTGATGGTGTTGATAAACATTTTGAACAAGTACACGATGAAGTGGCTGATCTTAAGGGTGCGGTTGGCGAGCTAGCTGGTCAAATTCGAGATTATCATCAAGAAATGATAATGCTCACTCACAAAGTCGACCGTCTTGAGCGCTGGATACACGAAATTGCCAAAAAAACCGGTGTGAAATTGTCTGAAGCCTAAAGCTACCGTCTTGACGATTCAGAAGTTTTTAAAACTATCTACATCTAACCTTGAGCAAGCTGGGATTGGTACAGCTCGATTGGATTCTCTTGTACTACTAGAGGATGCAACTGGCAGGGATCGGGCCTATCTGTTAGCTCACGCTGAGGCAGTTTTACAAGGAGCCACCTTAAAGAAGCTAGAAGGACTTGTTAAGCGGCGGATGCGGCATGAGCCGTTGGCGTTTATTCGGGGCAAAACCGAGTTTTATGGGCGAGAGTTCATAATCAATAAGGACGTTTTAGAGCCGCGGCCAGAAAGCGAAACAATGATCGGGTTACTTCTAGAGCTGAGCGCAAAGAGCAAAGGGTTGAGAATTGTAGATGTGGGAACAGGTTCAGGCGCCTTGGCAATTACTGCTAAGCTGGAGTTGCCCAAAAACGAAGTTATTGCGACAGATATTGACCCAAAATGCCTAGCTGTAGCCCGCCAAAATGCCAATAAGTATAAAGTTGATATCCAATTCTTCCAAGGTAATTTGTTTGTGCCAATCTCTGCTCACAGCACTCATCTCACTGCACTGCTTTGCAACCTCCCCTATGTTCCAGATGATTATAAAATCAACTTGGCGGCAGCTATGGAACCACGGCAAGCTATATTTGGAGGAAAAGACGGACTGGACCTATACCGGCAATTATTTGATCAAATTAACAGAGGTGACGTGCGAGTACAATACGTGTTCACGGAATCACTTCCTTTGCAACATAACGGCCTCGAATCAATTGCTCGAAAAGCTGGATTTAAGCTTCAAAAATCCGACGACTTCATTCAAATGTTTGTTGCCAACTAATTGGGTGCGGCCGCAAGCGTAGCCTTAAGCTTAATAGTTTTATTGTCACGAACTAAAGTCAAATTTATTTTGTCACCCACTTTGTATCTTCCAAGCACCGCGGTTAAACTATTATTTGGCTTAATCGTTATATTATCAATCATGGTAATGATGTCGTCCTCTTGTAGCCCGGCTCTGGCGGCGGGACTATCGTCTGCAATAGCAGGTTCGCCATTTGGACCGGTAGTTATATAAGCACCGCTATTTACCTTAAGATCTAGCTGGCTGACAACATCAGGCGTAAGAGACACGTAGCGTACACCAATATATGGCCTCAGTAATTTACCATCTTTCAAGACACTGCTAATTAGCCCGCTAACATCATTGATGGGTATCGAAAAACCTACATTTTGGGCACCGCCGGCTATAGCGGTGTTAATGCCAATCACCTGTCCGCTGGTATTCACAAGAGGCCCGCCAGAATTGCCCTCATTTATGGCAGCATCTGTCTGGAACAAATCCTCAAGAGACTCTGGGCTACTTAAGCTCCGGCTATCGCGAGCCTGGATACTTCGGCCATGACCAGATATTATCCCTTGAGTAACAGTATTCTGAAACTGCCCAAGCGCATTGCCAATGGCCACCACAATGTCACCAACTTGAACTTTGCTAGAATCACCAAGACTAACCGGCTGAAGTGTTTTGCCCTTTTTATTGTTAATTTTTAGAAAGGCGATGTCTAGGGGGTCACCATCCCGGGTTTCGCCAATAAGAGACACATCGTCAAGCTCTGTACCGTCTGATAGAGTGACGCTTATATTGCTTTGGCCGGACGGAATAACATGGCGATTAGTGACCACAATACCGGCACTATTGATTATAAAACCGGTGCCAGCACTCTCTTGCACAACATTTTGCCCATATCCAAAAAAATCTGTCTGAACAGTCTGACCAATAACATTGATCGAAACCACGCTAGGCCCGACTTTCTTAGCAATCCCACTAATCAACTGACTTTCACTAGCTACTAATTGTTGCTGAGTGCTAAGTGTCGAAACCGGGCTTGCCTGTCTACTACCCAGCCAACCGCCCAAAAACCCAAAGCCACCGCTAAATATTGTGATCACTGCCGCCATGCCGATGGGCATTTTGCGTACGCGTGGCAATTTTAAGTCTTGCCTGCCACTACCGCGCGACCCTACGGTAAAACTGGCCGGTTGGGACTGCTGATTTGTCTGATTATCTAAATCCATAAGCTTCGCCACCTAGATTGCCTTAGACGGCTTTGTCGCCCCAATTAGAAAATGTCAGCATAATAACAACTATGGCAATCATCACAAAAATTAGTTGCCGCCTGAGCAGTACTGACAATTTATCTGTTTGATCAAGATAATACACTCCGGCCAAGCTAAAGCTGATAACGGTCAGTAATAGCGTAGGTTGTGACACAAATCCATAAAATAGCAGCCAGTGACCTAGTATCCATGCCAAGGCGGCACCAAAATATGCCCAGGAGTCTGATAAATAACGTGTCAGTGGCTCGTCAAAACTGGTAAAGAAATGCCTAGCTGAACTATAACAGACCAACCAAGTAAGTATCATCAGAGCGTAAGTTGGCGTTCCGCCCCAGTACAAAAAGATTGCCGATAAACCTACAAACTGAGCCACCAAAGCCTGCATGGTTATGCCAAAAGTTGTAGATCTAGGCTTCACAACTATCAGCCATATACCGTAAATCGTTGCCCATATTAGCTGAAACAATGCCGAACCTGTACTGATCATAAATATCAACAATGACAGGCCAACAATAATATCTACACCGTTAGCGCGAATATTGGCTGGCCAGTGCCGAGGCTTGACAGCCAACATGCGCCATTTGCTCAGCAGAATTAACATGACAGCAAGTTCAATAAAGTGCAGGCGCACAAACACAAAAATAAAAGCTGGCAAAAGTGCCATCAAGAGTATATGCACAAAATGCGAGAACCCGGTGACTGGTTTGATCTTGGCGGCTAGCGACTGCGGCTCAGCCATTATTTGCTCCTATTTATAGGATATTTGACTAATATAAACTCGTACAACAGTATCTGACACATTATGAAAACTATTATAACAAATATCCACCTAGTCGTTGCTGAAACTTGCTGGATGAGTAGCCAAAAACCATTTTCAATATATATCTACTGCGATGTTGCTGAGTCAGCGCCCAGAATAATTACAAAATCGGCGTCATAGCCTTGGGCATCTGGATAACTAGCAGCGCTGGTTTGAGCCGTTGCCTTATAAGTTTGCTGCAAATATGTTTTGGTTGCACTCATCTTGGAGTTTAGGGCAATCACAACCGTGCTGGCCTGCGCAGTGGAAGTATTGGCGACTGATTTGACGGTAATACCTTTGCCAGATAGAGTGGTTGATTGCTTGGCAGCTAGTCCACTAACTCCGCTACCATTTAGTATGACGGCTGTAGCGGCCTCTTTGGATACCGGATCACTACTGATCAAGCGCTTTATGTAGGCTTGGATTTGACTATAGTCCCCCACACCAGCTCGTGGTATGACAGCACTTACACCGTTTATCGGACCCGTTGTTACCAAATTCACATTCTTATCGGCCAGGCCGACAGATTGGACATTGCTGTTTTTAATCAATTTTGATAGATCGTATAACCTTCGAATTTCATCGGTCTTAAAGTCAGTCTCAACATTATTGCCAATGGCATCGGATAAACTGCTAACTTTAGCCGGATTGCTAAGCACCCCAATCCCCAAAGCTTTGTCTTTAATTGATAACAAGAGTTTGCGCTGGTTTTCGGTCCGTGTAAAGTCGGCCCGCGGATAGCCATAAGCCCCGTAGGCATCGCCTCGCGCCCGGGCCAAATTTAGTGCTTCCTGACCGTCCAATAAATGAGTCCCTGGTGTCAATTTTACCAGCGGTCCACGGGTGTACCAGTCAAAACTAGGGTCATACAGCCCGCGGGGATCATCTGTCTGCACATTAAAGTTTACTCCGCCAACAGCGTTAACCGCATCACGCAGGGCGGAGTAATTAACCAGGGCATAATAATTAATATCTAAGCCAAAATACTGCTCAACATCTTTTTCGAGTAATCCCATTCCCCCCTTAGGGAAACCTGGTTCGTTAAATTCAACGTCTTCGCCGCATTCATAAACAGCATTTATCTTGCCCGCACGCCCCAAACTACATTCATTTGTACCGTATTCAACCCATAAATCACGAGGGATACTCATTATAAATCCGGTATTTTTGATGGTATCAATGCTCACAAGGGCAATAGAGTCTGTCAGATTTGCGCCTTTATGGCCTGGATCGTCAGATGAATTGCCAGCCAAAAGTATTGTTACACGACCATTTTCCTCACCTTTAAGTTTGGTTGTTTGAAATAAGCCAAATATACTGCCCTGAAAAACTTTGGTAGTATTGCGAGCAAATTTGTATCCCAAAAAACCTCCGACAATCACAATCAGTAGAACAGTGGCAAAAGTTCCGCGTTTGGCAAATTTGCGCCAACGGCTATTAGACTTGGTCTTTTTACGCTTCCGCCCTGGTTCTGAACCAGCGTATCGCCCGTATTCACCCGATTTTAGCCGATTTCTTGGCTCGTTAGATAAAACCGCCGCGCTTTGCTGGTTAGCACTTCCGGTAAGTGGTTGACTAGTGGACTGATATCCGTCAGGACGGTTAAAATTATCCAGTTGCTCTTGTTTATTACTATTATCCAATCGTTTTCGCTGGGCAAAATCAAGACTGCCGGGACGCTTGAAGCTCTCTGGCGTAATAAAGCCGTCCATACTGGGGCGAGGCTTAGAATGACGTGATTTTTTATATGTGTGTTTATCGTCCATACTCATCCACTGTAAAGGTTTGCTTTGCGCTGCGTAAAACCGACTGGTCGTAGTTCAGATTATGGTGGTACAAATGGGGCAAATGCATGATTACGTGCTCATAAGTATAGCATAGGCTTTTTAAATTATTCGCGCTCTGACGTAGATTATTGTGTTCAATTTATCAATTATTAATACTCCAGCCGACTATAAACTACAAACTATCCACAAAGTAAGCTATAGTGGACAAAGTTATGGACACTCACCCACAAATACCAACAACTCCTATAGAGCAGCCAGATTCCGGCGAGGTTGCCCCTACAATCCAGACTCCCGGATCGCAGCCAGTAGGGTTTAGCACCACACCAACACCGCCAGCTCACAAAAATCGTAATGGAATAAAAAGCATCGTTACTACGCTGACTATACTTTTCGTGGCCCCACTCATTGCTATTACAATGACTACGTTTGTTTTTCAGTCTTATGAAGTTGATGGACCCAGCATGGAAACTACTCTGCAAAACCAAGATCGCCTGATAGTATTAAAACTTCCTAGAACTCTAGCCCGGATATCCGGACATTCATATATTCCAAACCGCGGTGATGTAGTTATTTTTAATGAAAGCAGTTTGTCTCTTTCTGAATCGTCTGGTCAGGCCAAGCAGCTTATAAAACGAGTGGTCGGTTTGCCGGGTGAGAGAGTTGTCGTAAGTGATGGTGTACTCACAGTGTATAACAAAGAAAACCCCGAGGGATTTCAGCCTGACAAATCATTACCATATGGAAGCGTCATTACCACAACCCAAGGTGATATAAGCATTAAGGTTGGGCCCGATCAAGTCTTTGTTTGCGGCGATAATAGAGGCAATTCACTCGATTCACGCTATTTTGGTGCCGTTGATGCCAATCAAATTGTCGGCAAGCTTGCAGTCCGCATATTCCCTTTCAATAAAGCAAAGATATTTTAGTTTTCAACTTTGGAAAGTCTGATTTGATATTAGTTCTATAATATATCTTCGGATCACATACCATGTTATAGTATAAGCACTATGGCACAAACACCAAGGCGAGGTTTGGGCAAAGGTTTTGACTCGCTATTGCCCCAAAATTTTGATTCTTCCCTGTTGGCAGAAGAGCAAGATAGAGTACATAAAGTACTCATTGCTGATATTAAGCCCAACAAATCCCAGCCACGATCCAGCTTTGACGAAGAAGCCTTGTTGGAGCTAGCTAGTTCGATTAAGCGTCATGGCGTACTTCAACCTATCATTTTAACACCAATGGAGGGTGGCACTTACAGTATTATTGCTGGTGAACGACGTTGGCGGGCAGCCCAGTTGGCCAAGCTCGCATCACTCCCTGCCATAATCCGAACAGCAGAGGAGCTTGAACAGCTTGAAATTGCATTAGTTGAAAACGTGCAGCGGGTTGATTTGTCACCACTTGAGCAAGCTGCTTCTATTCAGAGACTACGCGATCAATTCAACATTAGTTATGATGTGATTGCCAAACGTTTGGGCAAGGCAGCAACAACTGTGCAAAATATTGCTCGCCTGCTTGCCTTGCCAGACGACGCCAAGAATGCTTTGCATAACAAAATTATCTCCGAAGGACATGCCCGAGCTATTTTGGCTCTTAAAAACCAAGTCAAGCAGTTAGAACTCTTGAGTCTTATTTTGCAATATGGTTGGTCGGTCCGCCAAGCGGAACGTTTTGTTAACGCTCATAAAGCTGGGATAAAAGATTCCCGACAAGCAACAGCCCGGGCAAGTACTACAACCGCAGAAACTATTAAGCTTAGCAAGAAGCTAAAAACTTCTGTATCAATCCGCCGCATGGCTAAAGGCGGAAAGTTGGAGATCGGATTTAAGTCAGATCCGGAACTTAGACGATTAATCAATAAACTTGGCTCATAATTAACTAGCATAATATAACGCTCAAACTCCTCTATAAACTGTGCCTTAAAAATGTTAAGCTTAACAGTAGCAGCAAGGGATGCTTATATTCAAATGGTAAGTGTGATTGCAGTAATTAATCAAAAAGGCGGAGTTGGCAAAACAACTACCGCCATAAACCTAGGCGCCTATCTGGCAAAGATGGGCCGGAGCGTATTGGTAGTTGATCTTGACCCCCAAGGAAATGCGACTAGCGGACTCGGTTTAAACAAAAACACCCTAGACTCAACAATGTACGACGTACTGTTTAGCGCGGCAGAGGCATCAGCAACCATCCGAGAGACCCATATTAGTGGGTTAAGTTTACTGCCAGCCAACCCAAATTTGGCAGCGGCCGAGATTGATCTGGCCAATGTAGATCAGCGCGAGCATAAGTTGAAGAATGCTCTCGGACACCTTACATATGACTATATTTTGATTGACTGCCCCCCGGCTCTTGGGCTATTAACCATCAATGCCCTGACCGCAGCCAAACAAGTACTCATTCCAGTTCAAGCCGAATATTATGCCTTAGAGGGGTTAGGCCAACTACTTGATGTCATCCAGCGGGTGCGCACCAACTTAAATCCGAATTTAGAGATTCTTGGACTCGTGGTAACAATGTTTGATAGCCGTAATAGTTTGGCCGAGCAAGTAGTGGCCGAGCTGCAAAAACACTTTGGCGATAAGGTACTTGGTGCTGTTATTCCACGAAATGTCAGACTGGCCGAAGCGCCAAGTTACGGCAAATCAATTGCCGAGCACGACAAGTGGAGCAAAGGCGCCCGTGCCTATAAACAACTAGCTAAAGAAATCAATAAAAGACTTAGCTAGAACTAGCCGGATAATACTAGTTTTGTATGTTGGCCATTTATGTTTTGCAAGGAGGCTCCTTGCAAAATTACTACATTTACCGTATTAGCTGTTGGCCAGTTCAGTATAAATCTTTTTAAGCATTTGGCGATGAGATGTATAGTCACCCAGAAAGTCGTCGTAATCTTTAACACCTTCGAACAAATCTAGGATCGGTTGTGGATCTATCCAACTAGCTACTTGTTTGCCTCTATAGTAAGGTAGGCTTGAAAACTCCCATTCTTGGTAATTCTTAGGGTTAAGGTGTATATAACGAGAGATGTGCTGAAGATAGGGGTCAGCTTGAATCATAGATGCTTTGAACCTATCTTGAAACAGGTGCCCTACCCTTTTGTACTTCTTATTAAAGTACATAGTATAAGCTGTGCAAAGGCTCCGCATCAGATCTGTCATAGCTTCTTCTTTGTGTTGTAGGACTAACAAATGGAAATGATTGGGCATTAGGCAAAAAGCTAGTAATAGAATGCTGTTGTGGTAACAGGGGTACTCTCTGCCCGACTTATCCTTAGCAGGATCTTTGCTTAGATACCTTTTTAGAAGGTTTAAAAAGACTGCGTAATCCTCATTATTTTTAAAGATAGTACGCTTGTTAACGCCTCTGTTAAAAATATGGTAATAAGCATCAGCGGTATATATCTTTTCCAAATATTTTGACGGCATGTCAATTAGTTTACAAACGATGTACTAACTTTGCAAGTTTGCAAGGAGCCTCCTTGCAAAGTTACAACGGTTTGGGAAGGTGACGCTGTGTGTTTACTTAATGATGAAGTAGTTGTATTTGTAGGTAGTCGAGGCGGTGGGAGCGGTATTGGTGCTAATACTAAAACTACTTGGACTAGAGCTATGGTAATACTCTATCTCGGCAGCCGTACTCTCGGCTGGGGTCAATATAACATTGGGCCCCACCCCATACCCATGGGCAAAGCTAACGGTAGCCAGGGTGCCTGTGGCTGTGCAGCCTGAGCCAGTTGTTATGGTGATGGTACCACTGGTGTCATTGCCATTTAGGGTTACGGTTGGTGCTGTGCAGGCAGCTGTTCCTGGGGTGGCGGTAGTGCTGCCACTGGTATTGGCAGATAGGATGTGTCCGTTGACAGATAGGGTGCCATTGAAGGTAGCAGAGCTGTTAACTACCAGGGTTTGGGTGGTAATAGATGTTGTAACGGTTAGGGTATCCAGAGTGGTGGCTCCACTGACGTTTAGGTTACCAGTTATATTGGCGTTACCGGTTAGGGTTAGGTTAGATAGAGTGGCACTGTTGCCGTTTTGGATCAGTCCTCCCAGAGTTGGGCCAGACCAGTGTTGACCACGTACATAGACCATGACTATACCAGTTGGGCTATTAAAGGAGTTGAGGGCTTGACCTATGACACTACCAGCTTGGGTGGCCTTCATAGCGTAACCGGGGATAGTGGCAGAGGCTGTTAGATAGTCACCTGGTTCTATAGGGCCATTCTCGTTAGTTACCTTAACGTTTACTCTACCTACTAGGGCTATGGACTTGGGGTTGTCAGATTCCTTGATGTTGTTACCAACAGAGCCAAAGTCAGAGTAGTTGTCAGATACTACACCTATTAGAGAGTTGCTGTAGGGAGTAGTAGCCTTTACTACTTGGCTTACGGTTCCTTTTACGTTGTTCCAGTCTACGTTGCCTTCGCTATCTGTGTCATAGGTTGGTACCTGAGTACTACCCTGGGAGACAACATCGCCTACCGCTAGACCAGCTGCTGCTGGGTAGCGTTCGGCGAAGTCAGCTATTGGGTTAGGCGTACAGTCATTAAGTACTTTTTGGCCACCAGAGTTAGTGGAGGCACAGATGGCATAGATAGCTGTAGCCGTACCGAGTGTTACGCTGACACCACCAGTTCCAGACCGAATGATGGTAGAGCTGGCTCCTTGAGTTGAGCCAAGAGTTAGGGTTGTAACTGAACCGAGGGTCGAATTGTCACCAATGTTGATAGCTTGGGTGTTAGTGCCAGTAGTATTACCAATCTGGATGGAGCCGGCGGTGCCACCGGTGGTGTTGGTTTGCAATGATATGCCGCCAGTACCAGCATTTATTGCAGTGGTGCTAGAGGTAATTAACGAGCCCAATGTGATATTGGTCGTTGAACTAGCTGTGGTGTTATTACCTATGTTGACGGCCTGCGTGTTGGCACCGGTCGTGTTACCTATTTGGATGGTACCAGCTATGTTGCCGCTAGCACCAGTTATGAGGCTAATAGCACCGTCCCCCGTTGTCTTCGTCCCCCCCTGCACCACCGTAATATTCCCACCATTGGCCGCACTGCTGCCTATGGTTATGGCTTGGGCTCCGGTAGCATTGGTGGTATCAGCTATATGTATGGTACTGGCTAGAGTTGATGAACCGACACTACCAATGTTGATGGCTCCGGATACACCGCCTTGGATAGCTGTAGTAGAGGTAGTGGTAGTAGAACCAAGGGTTAGAGTCTGGGCAGCTGCTCCAGTGGAAATGTTAGTCGTCCTAGCAAAGGCAGTAGTGCCAATGCCTATGGTACCAGTACCAGCTTGGAGGGTCAGAGCGCTGGTGCCGGTGGTAGAACCAATGATGGTGGAGTGATCAGTGGCATTGCTACCTAAGCTACAGCTACCAGTGCCGCAAGATATAGTGACAGCGGTAGCACCAGTGTCATTACCAATGTTGATGGTCTGAGCGACCGTATTGGTACCTATGCCTAGCGTACCGGTGCCTTGAGTGGTAAGCGTGAGGTTACCTGTACCGGCCTGGAGAGTGAGGGCGCTGTTGCCGGTAGTAGAACCAATGGTGGTGTTGTGAGCCCGAGCACCAGTTCCGATGCTGATGCTACCGACAGTGCCGCTGGCTGTACCAGTATCAATGACCAGGTTACCGGAGTTACCGCTGGTAGCATTGCCGGTGGCTATGGTCAGTATGCCCGTATTGCCGGAGGTGGTGGAGTTACCGGTAACAACATTCATGGTACAGGTTGTACCAGCTAGGTTATTAGTGCCAAATAAACCATTGAGCGTATCAAAGTTATACCAGCATGGAGCAGATGCTCCACCAATCTTGAAGGCATTGGTGATCTCGCTGGGAGCAGTTACGGCTACAGCACCGGTGGTGGTATCGACACCGAAGATAGTGGTGCCGGCAGCGTTTTGGATCAGGAAGGCATTGGCGGCGTCAGTAGCATCTTTGAACAGAGCCGTACCGCCAGCCGTGAAGCTCTTGTTGTTGCTGACTGTGGTGTTAGCACCAAGTGTTATGGCATTGGCATTGGTGGTACCTATTTGCACAGCTGCCGCTCCACCAGAGTCTAGAGTTAGAGTGTTAGCGCCACCAGAACGGATGGCCAGGGCACTGTTAGCTACTACAGCCGTAGTTGAACCAAGGCTGATGGTATTGCTACCGGACTGCAGGGTCAGTTGAGCACCACTATCTGTGGAGATGACTGAGGCATTGTGGCCAGTGATATTGAGTGCTCTGCCGCTGGCAGCCTGGATAGTGGCATCAGCGACGGCCCCAAAGGTTAAGGCAGAGGATGTGAAGGTATTGGTGTTGTATTTGCCAGTAGCAGTTATGTCACCCGAGGTAGCGGTAGCAGCACTGATATAGAATTTAGGGGTACCACCCACTTGTAGACTTATGAGATCACCAGTCGGAGTACCATTGGTGTTGTTGGCTGTGATTAGGGAGGTAGTGGGATTAACGCTAGAGGAAACTGAAAGGGTTGTGTTGGCGGTATCGTTCGTGAGGGTTAGTCTCTTGAAGGTAGGAGTGGCAGTGTCGTGTATATTCTGCTCAGTATCTATAACCCCAGATGCACTGTTGAAGTTCGCACTTGTAAACGTCGCTATACCCTTGGTAGTACCATTGGCTGCAGCATCTTGGATAGTAATAGGGTTAGCGTAGGGAGTAACTGTATCGTTAATGGTTAGTGCGCCTGACAGTCCGTTTATGGAGATTACTCCGCCACCGCCACCGCTGGCACCACTTAGACAGTTTTTATAACTTAAGGTGCCGCTACCATTAGTGATGACACACTGGTTAGCGCTACCCGGTCCTGTAGGTAGGGTCAGAGTATAGCCACTGACACCGGTTGTGACTCCGGCCTGTAGAGTTAGAGTCTTGTCAGAACCAGCATTCTTGAGGTTGATGACGCCGGTGGTACCACCTGTGGGGGTGCCAGCTACACCTAGGTTGATGGTGCTGGTACCTAAGGTGCCGTGAATTACTAAGTTTTCGTTATTGGTAATGGTAACTGTTACACCATCGTCAGTAATGCCGGAATTGGTAATGGTAGTGCTATTTACGAACTTAGGTAGAAAGGTTGCTGAGGTTGTTCCTTGAACGGAAACTCCACCGCTACCGCTACCGCATCCAGGGATACCGCCCACATCAGTACAGATTGCATGGTTGCCACTGGCTGAACGATCAAAGTAATAGTTCACATCGTTGTTGACGGCTCCAGATGCCTGGAAGCTAACAGTTACCCTGTGGTTGGATGAGTCCTGG
>Ga0209542_10006626_pt1 | contig 22464 bp, 25 predicted proteins | sample RifCSPhighO2_01_FD_184028 | JGI IMG/M metagenome (GOLD analysis project Ga0209542, IMG submission 184028) | Soil microbial communities from Rifle, Colorado - Rifle CSP2_plank highO2_0.1 (SPAdes) (version 2) | ecosystem: Environmental > Terrestrial > Deep subsurface > Rock core/Sediment ... | reverse complement strand
TGCAGTATTAACAACGGGTGGCGTTAAATGTTGGGGAAGCGGCCCATCGGCACCGGTTGATATAGCAGGTTTAAGTAATGTATCAAGGATGAGTACGGGATTAACAAATTGTTTCGTATTAACAGATGGTACGGTAAAATGCTTGAACCGACAATGGGGTTCAACGCCGACAACCGTTTCGGGAATCAGTGGTGCAGTATCTGTGAGCACTGTGGCTGATTCAGACGAGGGGTGTACGTCACTTTCAACAGGCGGCATTATGTGTTGGGGGAGTAATACGTATGGTCAACTAGGCAATGGTACAACTAAACAACCTCACAGTACAACACAACCTGTAAACGTGATTGGTTTTCCATAATCTGGATTATCTCTCTTGTGGTGCCGCTTTAATTGCATTTTCGCCGGCAAGAATTCCTCTTTGCAATCGGCTTTATCCCATCTTCATATGGGAAAAGAGCTGTTCCAAATAAGATACCATTGATTTAGTCCCCCAGGGGGACGTCTTGCGAACTCAGAGACCTTGCAAAGAAGTTACTTCTTTCCTAATCCTTCATCATGAAGACCAGCAGTAACAATTGTAATAGTTTCTCCTTTGATCAAAAATATGAAGCGATAATGAGGGATGGCGATAATTGTTCTGAAGCAGCGAGAAGCTTTTGAAGGTCTTTTTTCTGATAGCGAGAGGTAACTTTCTGATTTGCTGTTTTGCTCTATCAGAAATATCTACGTTCATAGATTGTCAAAAAATGCCTTGAGCTCTTTCTTATTTCTAATGGTAGTATATCTCCCAGCTTTTATATCCTCTTCGCCTTTTTTAATCGACCACTCCCACCAGGCATCTGAACCATACGGAGGTTCTTGTTCAAAGAGTTTTTCTTTAAGTTCCGCAATATCCTTTGCCACTTTATCTAGGCGTGAAATGATGATGTTAACTTGCTTTGCATTGACAGCAACTGCGTTTGCCATAGTACAATTATTTTATCATGTTTCTTTCGTGAGTCAAGAACAAATTCTTCAACTCCTGTTCTTGTTTTGGGGATACCCTAAAAGGGACGAAATTTTTGATTATCTGGCTTGAGGCGCTGGTTTTATGGCGTTTTCGCCGGCAAGTATTCCTCTTTGCAATCGATACCCGTTCTCAATGACAATATCTCCTCCAATATTACCTTGTGGAGGTGCAATCCGTTCCAGTCTTTGGTCGGTATATAACGCGAAGTTACCCTCGTCATTGCCAAAAGAATAACCCACTCTTGATCTTGTAGCAGGTTGGATCTCACCCCAACTACCTTGCCAGTCATGTATTTCCTGTTCCACAAAGGATGCAATTTCTTCCTGCATGCTTTCTTGAAGATGGTTAAGCAGAATTGTTCTTATTTCGCTCCCCGCATCAAGTACCTCTCTTGCCGCATTGACATCTGTTTCCATGAGATTGAAAAGTACGCTCCGGCGATCTTGTGCAAGTTTTACAGCCTGCTCAGTTGATGCGGGGGTAACTTCAGACGGGAGGTTCCGAATCGCCTCGTTATATTCCTCCAATTTTGTAATCTGTTGTTCAGCAGTTACCGGATTATCTATGCTCGTTTTTGGTAAAATCGCCAATCCTATTAGTCCGCCAACTGTATCCCGGACTTTTTCTAAAAAGCCCCTTCTTGTTATAGTTTCCTTATCCATATTTTCTCCTTCATTCATAATACAATTATATCATATGCTTGATAAATCAAGTTTAACGCCTGGTCCCATTGTTGGGGATAGAGTAATTTTTGAAATTCTTGATTTGCCTAAAATCTGGTAAAGTGTTTTTATATTTGCTTCCAACTCTTCATTTGGTTGAGTTAATTTTCCAAACGCAAGATGAATAACTGGAACTTTTGGTTCGGTTTTGTATTCTGTTTTACCTCCCTGGAAGCTTTCTACGGATTTTATTAAATCTTCAGTTATTGTTCCGTTTTTAGGATTTGGCATAAGCCCTTTTGGACCCAGAATTTTTGCTAACTTAGCCATTTTTGGCATCCACTCAGGAGTTGTAATTAATATATCGAATTCTATTTTACCTTTTGAGATATTATCTAAAGTAGAATCATCGCCGAAAATATCTGCGCCTGACTCCTCAGCGCCTTTTCCGAAGGCAAGAATGCGAATTTTTTTACCGGAGGCATAGGGAAGGGAGATTAAACCACGGATTCCTGTGGTATGAGTATTTATATGTGCTTCTAAGGTTCCGTCAAATTTTGAATAAGACACCTTTTTAACCAAATCAACTGCTTCGGTCAGGGGATAGAATTTAGATCTGTCAAGGTCTTTTATGGCTTCGAGGTATTTTTTGCTTCGGGGTTTGGCTTTGCCTGGTTTGCGGGTTTTTTTTATCCGTTCGATTGCAGGTTCTGCAAGCTTTTCTCCTTCGCTCACCTCGGAGGTGTCTACAGTGGTAACCTCGGGTTTCCCCGGGGTCTCCACTGGAGACCCGTCCGCACTTCGTGCAGGACCCTCCGAGGTGTCAGCTGGTTGTGGCTTTTCCTCAATCCCCATCTCTTCCTTCAGTTTTGCAACTAAAGAATCTTCTTCTTTTTTCCCATTGTCATGCTGAACTTGTTTACCCTGAGTTTTATCGAAGGGTTTCAGCATCTTTTCAGATCCCGAAACGAGTTCGGGATGACGTTTTAACTTATTTTTGACTACAGTCTCTTCCTGGCTATCATCAATGATTTTTACTCTTGGTCTACCCAATTTTTACCCCCATACTTCTGGCTGTTCCCTCTACGATTTTAGCTGCAGCTTCAACTGTATGCGCATTCAAATCAGGGAGTTTTGCTTCAGCAATAGCTTTTATTTGAGCTGCAGTTAAGCTTCCGACAGGTTCTTTTAAGGCTTTTCCGGATCCTTTTTGCAGATTCAGAGTTTTTTTAATCATTTCTGCAACAGGAGGTTCTTTTGTAATAAAACTAAAAGTCCGATCCTCATATACTGTTATAACAACAGGTAAAATATTTCCCTGCTTATCTTTAGTTTTTTCATTAAAAGCTTTAACAAATTCCATAATAGGAAGGCCATGCTGACCCAAAGCTGGTCCCACTGGAGGAGCAGCAGTAGCAGAGCCTGCCGGAACATTTAGTTTAATGTATGTCTTTACTTTTTTTGTTGCCATAATGTTGCATTGTCATTCCGAACGAAGTGAGGAATCTCTAGATTAATCTTGAGATCCTTCGCTTTGCTCAGGATGACAGGGTAGATTATATCTTCTGTATCTGCAAAAAGTCCAGCTCCACTGGTGTTTCCCGCCCGAATATTGATACCAGCACCCTTACTTTCCCCTTTTCCTCGTCCACACTGTCTACTTTTCCTATAAATTCCGCAAATGGTCCGTCAACTATTTTTACAGTGTCATCAGGCGCAAATATTTGTTTAAAGGTTGGCTGCGCAATTTTTGTGAAATTTACGATTGTTTCTACTTCCTTCTCTGAAATAGGAGTTGGTTTATTTCCCATGCCTACGAAAGAAGTTACTCCCTGGGTGGTTCTAACTGCAAGCCAGCTGATATCATCTAAAATCATTTTAACTAAAATATATCCCGGGAATATTTTTTCTTTAATTTCTGTTTTTTTGCCGCCTCGAATCTCAATTTTATCCTGAACCGGGACTAAAATATCAACAATTTTATCCTGAAGGTGTTCAGATTCAATTCTTTGTTTGAGTTGTGCAGCAACTTTATTTTCGTGGCCGGAATAGGTATGAACAACATACCATTTTGCTCCATCGTCATTTTTTATATTATCGTCCATAATTTTTAAGTATATAATTCTGCAAAAGGGTTAGACCATAATCCAGCCCTCCAAGAATAAGTCCTACAACTAAAGCTACAACTATAACTAAAAAAGAGTAGCGTATGGTTTGTTCCCTTGTCGGCCAGACCACTTTACTAAGCTCTGCATATGCTTCTTTTAAGAAGCTAACAATTTTATTCATCAAAAAAAGGGTCTATTTTTAGACCCATCTTGTCAAGTATATCAGATAAATTTACTAATATCAAGGGTTGAGCGTTCAACGCTGGAAATTAAGCAGGATAAGATAATTAGTATTACACTATGAATATTAGTTAGTTACCCCCAAAAGTAAGGCAGGGCTGGTGGCAAAACTTGAGAATTGGTCAGCAAATATTAATTTATCCTCCTCTCTTTTTATTTTAACCAGCCTTTTTGGCGCATTTCCTGAAATTGCAAGATCGTTTCTTCCATCAACTTTGACCTCAACTATTCCCTCAGGTCTTTCAAAAGCTATGGGTTCGTTATTTTTTAAAATATAGGTCATTATTTTATTCCAAATCGGTGCAGCACCTGTAGTACCAGAAGTAAGAGATGGATTCATAGGGGAGTTATCATTGTTTCCAACCCAAACCCCGACAACGAACTCCGGGGTATAACTAAACGTCCAGTTATCTCGTTTATTATCAGAAGTGCCGGTTTTTACTGCAACGCTGTGGCTCGGGATATTTAATAGCGAATTGTAGCCGAAAGCCGGAGCACGGGCGCCGTTATCAGAAAGAATTGAAGTAATAAGGTAGGCAATTTCCGGCTGGATAACTTTTTTTCCAGTTTTTTGGTATTCCTCAATTATATTTCCTGAGGAGTCAGTAATTTTTAAAATTCCTGTCGGGTAATTTTTTTCTCCATTTTGTGATAAAACGCCGTATACAGACATCATATCAATCATTTTAACTTCACCGCCGCCAAGGGTTAAAGAAAATCCATATCTGTTAATATCCTGAAATGTAGAAATCCCTAAGGATTCTGCAGTTTGAATCATATTTTCAAGACCCACAGTTGCAAGCATTTTTACGGCAGGTATATTGTAAGAGGATCCCAGTGCTGTTCTAATTGATACTGGACCATGAAACCTTCCGTCATAATTTACAGGTGAGTATTTTTTATCCCCATCAGGAAAACTTACAGGACTGTCAAGAATTGTATTTCCGGGAGTAAAACCCTGCTTAAAAGCTTCCAGATATGTTACAACTTTTATCGAAGAACCGGGCTGGCGAAGAGACAGAGCTGCATTAAAGTTTCCAAACTTACTATTATAATAGTCTTTTGATCCAATCATGGCTAATATCTGACCGGTTTTTGCATCTGTAAGCATTGCTGCGCCGTTTTGAACATTCAAATTTTTAAGTTTTTCAACTTCTTCAGATACAATTTCCTGGATTTTTTCCTGCAAATTTAAATCCAATGTTGTATATATTTTTAATCCTCCCTGTGATACGAACTTTGCACCGTATTTTCTGGAAAGTAAATCTTTAATATACATTACGAAATGAGGAGCCTCGATATTGGCTATTGGTGGTTTTATATTCAGCTGTTCAGATTTAGCAGATTTAGATTGTTCGAAAGTTATATAATTTTCCTCAACCATCCTGTCAAGAATAAAATTCTTGCGGATTATTGCGAGATTTGGATTCGTGCCGTATGGGGAAAAGATGGTGGGTGAAGCAGGCAGCCCTGCGAGGTAAGCAGATTCTGATAAGTTTAACTCCTTTGCATGTTTTCCGAAATAAGTTAAAGCTGCTGTTTCAATTCCCCAGGCTGGTCCTCCGTATGGTGCTTCGTTGAAATACATTTGTAAGATTTCGTCTTTGGAATAAATCCTTTCGGTCATAAGCGAAAGTATGATCTCCTTAATTTTTCTGGAGTATGTTTTCTCAGGAGTAAGCAGACTTGTTTTTACAAGCTGCTGGGTAATTGTGGATGCGCCTTGAAGATCATCATATTTGAGATTATGATAAACAGCTCTTGTTATAGCCTCTAAATCAATTCCAAAATGTTTGTAAAAATTTTTATCTTCTGCTGCAACGGTGGCACGGATTAAATCCAGGGGTAAATCGGAAAGGTTGACAAGGGTTCTGTTTCTGCCTTCGTAAAGCCTGTATAAAAGTATTCCATTTCTGTCGTAAAATTCAGTAGTAAGAGGGTGGGTAGTTTCTGAGAGCTTTGACGGAGAGGGGATTAGACTGGAAAATTGGATAAGTAATAGTGTATAAGCAAAAAAAACTAATAGAGCTGAAATTAGAATCAAATTCCTTTTAGGAATATATGGCAGGCTGGAATATTGAATATGGATTATGGAATATGATAATTTGAGAAGCCGCGCCTTCTTTAAACGATAATCAATAAACCATAATTGATAAACTATCGATATGGGAATTCTGCCGATTTTAATAAGGATAAAAATTACCAAAAGATAAGCGTTGTAGATTAGAGATCTCTTAGAATGGCTTTTCCGTCTTCCCTTGGGCATCCTTCGGCTCACTTTGTTCGCTCAGGACAAGTATTCTAGATTAATAAAAAACCGCAAGGAATAATAATTACAGGCTCTAAAATGATTATATTGGAAATTTTTGTGCGTGAAAAGTAGCACTTTATGTATCAAAGATAGTCAGATATGGTCAACATGAGTTTTAGAATAACCCCTTAGCATATTCTAAATATTCAGGATGACCGTTTTTGGCAAGATAATACCACCATTCAATTCCCCAAAGATAAATTTCATCAAACCCGCTTTTTCTTGCAAAGTGGATATTATTTTTGAGTTCATCTAATGAAAATCTGTCAATTTGGTCTGAAATTGGAATATTTTTAACGTCAGTACCTGCCCAAACTTCTGCCTGAAGCTCAGAAATAATTGTTTTTTGGTTTTCAGGTGCAAATACTTTTTTGACCAAGTCAGACTTGACTCTGTAAGCCCACGGAGGAATTGGGTAATAAAAGTCACCAAATCGTCTACTATAGACTTTTCTATAAAGTGTTGTACCAAAAATGTCAGAAAGCATCATAGGAGTTCTCCAGGGACGGAATTCACCTCCGTCTGTAATGATAACGGGTTTCTTGGATATGGATTTTACCATATTAATTTCTTCATGCAGAAATTTTCTATCAACAGGAGGGCAGTTCCCGAAAGGAAGAAGTGGTTCATTTTCAATTTGGAATGCGGAAATTGTTGTATCTTCATTGTAGTATTCGATTGTCCTCCTGACCATTATAAGTTGGCGTTCTCTTAATTCGTTTGTTTTTAACCAATGAGGAGCCCTGCATTCCGGCCATCTGGGAAGTTTATAACCAACTGCTAAAATAACCTTTGAGTTGTGTTTTTTTGCCTGTTTTATATAATAATCTAGGTCATTGAATTCAAAATGATCTCTTTCAGGTTCTATTTGATCCCAGTAAGCAGATAGCCGGAAATTTTTAACACCAAGGTCTAAAATAGATTCAAAGGTTTGTTTGGGGTCAAGTTCGAGCGCCGCAGCATAATCCGGAGAAAAAGATACACCCCAAAAAACGGGTTTTGCCAGATAAGATTTTTCAATTAATATATTACCGGCGAGCAAAATAACTGTAAAAGTAAGTAGCGCTATAAGCATTATTATATGAATGTGATGGATATGTTTTCTCATAGTGTGACTCTACTTACTTAATAAATATACTCCCAAACTTAAAAAACCTGCCCCTATTACTTTTTGAAGAAGTACTAATTTTGTAAGTGTTTCATCTAAAAGCGTACTTCTGTGTTCATGGGCTAAAAATAATGCAGTAATCAGAATTACAAGGTATTGAAAGCCAAACATTGAATTTACAAGAGCCGGTGTAGTTAAGGAAACAGCATATGCAATTAAAAATCCTGAGCCTGCACCAAAGCCCTGACCAATCAGCATCAAAAATGAAGTTTTATTCATAAAATCATGTTTTGTTAAACTCCCGGAAAAAATCTGACTTCTTGTAACCGGGTAAAAAATAAGAGGTAAAACTAAAAAGCCGCCTGTAAGTCTTGATATAATAAGACCTGTTATAAAGTTACTGGAAACAAAAGCTTCTCGGAGCATGAGATAGGCAAAAGCAAAAAGAAATCCGGATAATATCATAAGAAACAACTGGTGGTTTATTTTGAGTTTCTTTGCCCAAAGACTGTGAGTTAAAATTACTGCGCCAAGTATTAGTAAGAAAAATGCTAAAAGCTGCATAGGTGTAAGAATTTGACCTAAGAATATGCTTCCCAAAAGTAGAGTAAACAGGGGATTTGCCCCGCCTACAACTGGTGCAACAATTGATGCCTCTCCTTTTTTAAGAGCCTGAAAATATGTTAAAAAGGCAAAATTTCCCAAAATCCCGGAAAGGATTGCAAAAAGCGCGGATTGAAAATTAAATATTAAACCAAAAGGAATTAGAAACAAAACCAAAATCATGCCCATCATGCTTATATAAAAAACATAAGTCAGGGGAGCAGGGATGGATTTTTTGAGAAGAATTTTATCAATTACTGCGGTTATACCGCTTAATCCGTAAGCTATGATAGCAATGGGCAAAAAATTCATTATTCCTCAATATCCTCCTTCAAAACATCTTCAACTTTTATTCCATGGCCTAAAAGTTTTAATAAATCATGCGGAATTCCGTTATGTTTTATAATTTCTTTGTAAACATACGAGGATGGTCTGGGTTTTCTGGATTGAGTTTTATTCTGCGAAGCAGAAGAGGCGCGAAGCGACTCATAATCAATCTCAACTAGCCCAAATCTCGGAGTAAATCCATCAGCCAACTCAAGATTATCAACTAAACTCCAATGAAAATATCCTCTCACATCTGCTCCGGTCTGAATTGCATGGTAAATTTCTTTTAAATAATTTAATAAAAACCTGACACGCCGGTCGTCATTTGTAGAAGCTAAACCGTTTTCAGTAATATAAATAGGTAAGTGATAATCGGACAAATCCATAATTATATCGAAAATTCCTTCAGGATAAATTTCCCAGCCTAAATCTGAAACGTCTTTTTTGGTTGTAGAGACATCAACTAAACTGGGAAATCTAGTTTCACCATTAAAACTGATATAGTTATTAAAATAATAGTTTACTCCTAAAAAATCATGGGTATTAATTCCTGTTAGTTTGTAGAAGAAATGATTATTAGTTACATCCAAAAACCACTCTGCAATTCCCTCTCTGATTGAATGGTGGTGGAATGTATCAAACGAAGAAAGATTATTAGCAATTCCAACGCGGGTTTTTGGTGTTATTTTATGAATAGTCTTATATGCTTTTTTATGAGCCTGAGACAAATTCCAGTAAGCTTTTAGCGCTTTCCATTTGCTTTTCTTTTGCGGAGGCCATTTAGCTGCCAGATAGCCTCCCCAAATAAGTACTCCGGGTTCGTTTATAGTAATCCAAAAATCAACATATTCACTAATCTCCGGAATTATTTTTTTAACATACCTTTCAAAATAATTCGGAGCATTGAAATTTTCCCAGCCTCCTTTTTTTGCAAACCAGGCTGGATTTGTAAAATGGTGGAGGGTTAGCATTACTGTAAAATTAAGTTCCTTAAGTTTTTTAAGAACTTTAACGTAATGATCGATCTCAATTTGATCAAATCTACCCTCTTCGGGTTCAATTCTTGACCATTCGATACTTAGCCTGTGGGAATTGTGACCCAGACTTTTGGCCAGATGAAAGTCTTGCTCGTAAAGCTCGTATTGGTTAGCAGCTTGACCTGAGCGTTTTTCCGATGGTTGAACAGTTTGTTCCCACTCCCACCAATCAGAATGGATATTGCCTCCCTCAACCTGGAAAGCAGAAGTTGCAGCCCCCCAAAGAAAACCTTCAGGGAAAATCAGCGCTTCATGGTCATGTTTTGGTTTTGGCGGATCAGAGTCCATGTATTTACAATACTATGAAACAGGTTTTTAGAGCAAGTAGTTAAGTAACATGATATTATTTATTTATGCACCGGATTCTGCTCATGGTTGGCGGTTTAATTTTGATTGCAGGAGCTCTTATTGCAATTTTAGCAAGGTTGAATATAAAGCCAGCACAGGATGTAAAAAGTAAAGTTGAAGGGGTATTTCCAGACCAATTAACAGATGCCGGGAAAGCAATTGGTTTAAAGGAAATTCCAAAAGATATTCCAATCGGGAGAGAAGAATTTCTTGAAATTCTGGAAGCATCAATATCGGCTGTTAATAAAAGAGTTGATGCCATTCCAAAATTAAGTCAGACCACTCCTGTAACAAACCAGACTCAAACTGCAACTACGCAAACTGCCACAACAACTTCCTCTTCCGGTCCTAAGGTTGCATACATACCTGTTGGAAACACAGGTTCAGGAACTTCCAGTACTGACTTTTCTTCTGTATCCGGTCATGAAGTAACAATAGATACAGGTAGTTATCCAGGTTATAAACAAATGGTTTTGGAGGTAAATTTTAGGATTTTTCAGGGTAACGGTACAGGGGAAGTAAGGCTTTTTAATAAAACAGACGGGACTGGTGTTACAAATAGCAGCCTTTCTACAACTTCGCAGGATTATTCAACAAAAACCTCAAGCGGATTTACTCTTGCAGGCGGTAGCAAAACTTATACAGTTCAGGTTAAAAGTTCAACCGGATACTCTGTGGATCTACAATGGAGTAGGATTAAAGTAGAGTTCTGATCATAATTATTTTCCCTTTTTCATCAGGCTCGCTTACTTTTCTAAATCCGAATTTTTCAGAAAGCTTAATGGTTGGATAGTTATCAAAAGACGTTTCAACCCAAACTCCATTTTTGTCATTCCCGCCCCGTATCAGAGTACGGGGTAAACTCCGGCGGGAATCCATAAATTTATCCAAAGACTTTTTCATAAATTCAAAGCTTAAGCCTTTTCCCCGGGCTTTTCCGTATAACCTGATGGCAAAAGTTAAGTAGAAGTCGCTGGAATTTATCTCTTCTGTAAACTCTCTTTTAGGAAGAGGCTTCTCATGGAACCAGGTTATTCCCACAAGATTCACTTTATCGTCCGAAAGAGTAAATGGGGTAACACCTGTCAGCCATTTTGCGGCTGATTTTTTATCCTTAAACCGGATCGGATCAGCAGTAAATTTTAAAACTGCAGGATCAATTTTAGAATATTGAACAAGTTGATCTATTTGTAAATCTGTAATGCCTCTCCTAAACTTGTAATTGTTCATTTATTTAGTGTTGAAAGAATTTGGAGTTTGCCGAAAAATTTCATATTTAATAATTGCTTATCCTTTGTTAAGAAAATATCACAATCTGCTTCTGCGCCGGAGTGAAGTTGGATATTATCTTCAAGATCAGAAGTGGGTCCGTTTAAGGCTTTGCTCAGAATATCCTGGTCAAGACCAATGAGATTAAAATCTGCTATAAAAGAATTCATCTTCGAATCGGGAACATCTATCTTGTTTATATAGAATAATATGTGGCAAGATAAAGTCGCTATGAAGCCTTGATGTTTATCTAGAATCTTTGTATCTACCTCCGGAGATCTATTTGCAAGTCCTATGAAGTAATTAGCATCAAGCAATACCTTGGCCATGTTTTTTCATCATCGCTAGTCGATATCTTCTATCTATCTCTTTCATAGTTAAACTTGGAAGGTCGAGTCGATCAATTTTTGTCTCAAGTTTTTTAGCATTGATAGATTTTATAGCTACACTATTATCAGGTATAATCTTGCCCACGATTCTGGATTTTCTCACAAGCTTAATTTCCTCTCCGTTTTCTAAGGCTTTGGCAAGGTTATGAGATTTAGTCCTAAGTTCTGTAAATGTTATATATTGCATAGTTTAAATGTACACTTAAATATACATTTTGTCAAGATTTAACCACTATGTTGGAATCTATATATTTAAAAGAATTATTTGCCACTTAATTTATTTATATCCAATGGTTCTCCTCGACTAGGAATCACTGTAGCCATTTCTCGGTATTTCAAACCTAGATGCATAAGTTCTTGTGAGGCTTTTTTATGATCAAGTTGTTGAGCTAGAGTAAATTGTTGGCTTGCTGTATGTTCCAGGTATATTTTTATAGGATCAAATATTCCTTCAGAGGTCAAACGAATATTAAAGTCCATTAGCATTACATGTTTAAGTGAACTTTCAGCTTTGCTAAAATCACCTTCAAGGATAGCCATCCTTACTGAAACTTCGCTAAACTGACCATCAAGAATCATATGATTGATAGCAATTCCCGTAGCAGTTTCGAAGGTAAAACCCTCCATGGTAGTAATCTTTGCTTCGAGTGCTTGGAGAGATCCTCCCGTTTTATCACGTCGTCTCTCAAGTTCTTCCAATGTTTCGGTAGGTTGTCGAAAAAACTCACCTAAATAATCAAATTCTCGCTCTCTTATCATAGGAGTGGATTATAGCAGAAAATGAATAAAAAATCAGGATCATAAGACTAATTTTGCAGGGATGTCAGGATTCGAACCTGAAAGAGCGCTTTTGGAGAGCGCCATGATACCATTTCATCACATCCCTAGACCTTCTTATTGTACCTTATCTTTAGTATTGTTTCAAGGCAGGGTGTGCCTATTATTACTAATATTATTGGACAAACTAACAACGACCGTGTATAGTTTGGTATATGTATAAGAGGAAGAGTTTTAGCAATTTTATTCTACTGGCTTTAGAAAAAGCGGTTGATGGAACAGTGAGATTTAATGATTTTGCTCAAAATACCGAGTATTATGCTTATGGTAATGGCTGGGATTATCCTTTAGATAAATCTTCTTTATCAAAAACTTTAAAACGTTTAAGAGAAAATGGACTAGTAGATTTTATTGTAGATGACGAGATATCTATTAGATTAACTGATAAGGGTAGAGAAAAGGCAATTTTAGCGAACCTTCTATTAGAAGATGAAAAGTGGGATGGTAAATGGAGAATTCTTATTTTTGATGTTCCGGAAAAAAGAAGAGTGGTAAGGGATGTGTTAAGATCAAAATTAAAAAATTGGGGATTTGTTGGTTGGCAGCAAAGTGTTTGGGTAACCAAGAAAAACTGCGTAAAGCCACTTAAAGATTTTATCAATCAGGTAGGGATAAAGGATTGGGTTAAGGTATTTGAGGCAGACGAAGTAGATTTGTAATAACGAACACTTTTTTATCGATTTATACCAAAGTACCAACGCCCGTTAATAGCTTGGTAGATTTAGATTTTAAATTCTGTTTACACAGTAGTTTTTCCATTTGCCCAAAGTATGAAACTCGAGGACGAGGTTTGCTGAATTACTTAAGTTTACTATTTTCAGTGTGTTCTGTAATTTTCCTACCCGCCAAAGGCGAGGCTCGCCGAATTATAATTTGAGCGAAGCGAAAATTTCAAGCTCTGCTTATTTCAATTTGCTATTCTCTGAATGTTCTGTAATTCGGCGGCAGTGTTTGCAGAATTTTTTAAAGCTCAATTTATCCTTTATATTAACTGTATTTTTTGAACTTAAATAGTTTCTGTTTTTACAAACAGAACAGATAAGCCCGAATATTTGCCTGTTACCTTTTTTTGCCATGGGTAGAATTATACCTTAATTTTTCAATTTAGTCCAGGAGTGGGTTATGAACAGTAAAGCTGCTGCAATAAGTAAAGAGGATATGTAACTTAAGCTTTGATTCTCCGGAAATAAATATAGATCCATTAGTCCCCAAATTCCCCTCCAAAAAAGTACAACTGAGGCACCAATAAATACAAAAAATAAATACTGGTGATTTTTCCTGAAGTTTTTAAGCACGTACTAACTATAGCATATGTGAGCCGACGATGGGGATCGAACCCATGGTCTCTTCATTACCAATGAAGTGCTTTTCCACTAAGCTACGTCGGCGGCGAGCTTAAATTTTAGCATATATATTGACAAATTAGTACGGGTTTGTCATTGTTATATGTAGGAGGTGATTTTCTTGTTTAAATTTAATGAATGCTGGAAGCCGCACTTACTTTTACATCTAGTTTCCGGAATAGGACTCGGGTTTTTAATTTTAGCTTTGGCACCGCAACTTGTAAACAACGCTCTAATGTATGGACTTGTTTTAATAATTCTTTCTATACTTGGAGAGTTTGTTGTGAAAAAGTAAATGGAGCCCCCTAACAGAATCGAACTGTTGTCGACTGTTTACAAAACAGCTGCTTTACCACTAAGCTAAGGGGGCTCGTCGAAGCATGGTTATAACCTCCGCAAATTCAGATTTGCTTCGGTTTGCGCCGGCTTCTCCTCTCAAATCGCCTTCGCGGCGACTTGGTTAAGTAATTTTATCACAGATTTAGTTTGGTGGTACGGTTCCAATTCGGTGATGTTTAAATTGGAACATGAAATTGCGAGATAATGTTCGTAATGGACTTTTTGGCGGATAGAGTTAATATAACTCATTTAGGTATGTGCCAAAAAAGTCCAAAATAATAATTTCACCCTACAGTAGACGCTAAGTTAAAGATTTTCCCCCGAATTCTTCAGGTGGGAATCCTGATCCGATGAGAGTAAACTCTATCGGATACTCCGGATCAACCCAAAAGGTTGAAATTTCAGCGAAGGAAAAATATCTTCAATTTTCAAACGTGCTACGTAGGGTTTCTACATAACCCTTTAGGCCATCTACTAATAATAACCTTTAGGGTAATTTCACTTTATAATATTAATCACAAGTTGTCAAGTAAGCTGGATTACATAAATCCCAATAAATTACTAAATAGATTAACAAAAAAATTTAAACTTAAAAAAAGAGGCGCAGGGAAAATAAATACTAACATTATTAATAAAAAGAAACCGTACCGTTCCAGTTTCTGATATTCTTTTGCTAACTTATAGGGGAGTTGAGATAAAAGCACTTTTGATCCGTCCAGCGGAGGAATTGGAAATAAATTGAATATCCCAAGGAATAAATTTATACGCACCCCGAAATATAAAAGTTTGCCAATTAAAGCTGGGAATACGAACGGTAAAGCATTTAGAATGTGGAATAATATAGCGCAAAAAATTGCCAGTCCAAAATTAGAAAGAACTCCAGCTGCGGATACAAATAACTCGCCTTTTCTCAAATTGGAAAAATTAAGTGGATTAACAGGTACAGGCTTAGCCCAGGCCAAAAGTGGTCCAGGAGCAGTTCCGGCAAGCATTGCAGGAATAAGAATCAACGCTGGTAATAAAATTGTACCAATTGGGTCAATATGAGGGATTGGGTTTAGAGTAAGCCTTCCTGCCTTTTCTGCAGTATGATCTCCAAACTTAAGCGCCACAAGTCCGTGCATAACCTCATGTACTATTACAGAGAAAAGTAGTATTACAATAGATAGTGCTAGAAATTCCGGCTGCATTATGCTATATTATCACATATGCTTATTTGTTCAAGGTGTAATAAAGGTAAAACTATACTTTCGTATTCAAGGCACAAGAAAGGATCTTCAGGATCCGGAGGTGTCTGGGCACTTCGTGCACCAATTCATCAAAGAATCCAAAAACCAAATTTACATGTATACAAGGGCAAAAAATACTGTACAAAGTGTTTAAGGATTGTTAAACCTGAATTTTCCTTACAAAAACCAGTTGAAGCTATGCAAGCCCAAGTTTGAAAAATTTAACAAAGATAACGACTCCTGGATGTGTAGTGCATAATAGCTTCTTCATCTGTATAACATAAATCCAGGAATTTAAAATGTTCTAAAGTTCCGTCATATGCTGCCTCCTGCATTGGTTCATCTAGTATATACGTGATCCTTTTTATTCCAAAAGGCTCTATTAGAGCCGGTTCTATCATAAGTCTTGCTCTGTGTAGTCTTTGTCTTACTGCTTCCTTTGATATCTTAAGCTCTTGTGCAACCTGGGATATACTTTTATCTCCATAGATCATAAGTCTTATAACGTCTTGTTGTGTATCTTTTAATGCTGGTAATAAAGAGGCTATTCTTGAATCATAATCTGGTATAAAATCAAGTATACTATTTCTAAAATGCATCCTGGATTTTTGCCTAACAATTTTATGAAGCAAAGAAAGGCTATGGTCTATGAAAACATTAGATATATTACGGTTTTCACCTTGATATAGTAAATACCACTCTGATAAATGTGAATCGATGGCTCTATGGGTTTCGCTAAGGATTGCTGCTAATTGGTCGGGATCTTCCAAGAGCTGTAAATGACTATTAAGTCTAGGTTCAATATATCTATGTATGTTTTCTCTGGCTTCAGGGTTTTCTTTTAATGCCTGTTCGAACCATGTTTTTAGTTGTCGTCTATGTTTTAATTTTTCTGTTTGCATTTTTATATTATATCAATAAAAGATTTTTTAAAGGAAAATCCGGGTAGCCGTTTAGGAAGTCTTTTAAAGCTTGAATCTTTTTATGGACTTAATTTTATCCAAATCTTCGTCAAAAGAATAAACTCCTTCAAGATTTTCTTCTTCTGAGTATGCTGCATGATATGCATCAATATAATCAATGTTGAAATTTCTATAAAAATAGAGGGCTCTGATAAGAACATTTCTATTTGATTTAATTGATCTAAGATTTAATATTCCAAAAAGTTTTTCTACAACCCTTTCTTTTGATAGGTGATAAAAAGAAGTTAATAGCCAAATAATTTCTGCAAAAGTAACATCAGTTAGAACCAAAGATTCATTATTATTATTTAAAAGTTTTTTTGCAAGTAGAAATTGTTTTGGACTATCCTCTAGAAGAAATCTGATCACTATATTAGTATCAAGTAGTTTCATCAAACTTTGGGCGCAATTTCCTGGGCAAGGTTTTAATATATCGCTTAGCCAACATTTTCCCTACAGCATCATATGCTTTTTTCTTATCCCACTTAATGTTAGTCTTTAAAGATCCGGCTAATTCTTCAATAAGTTGAGTTTGACGCTTGATTACAAGCTCATTATTTCTATTTTCAAATAATAACTTGACTCCAGGCTTGATATCTAACTGTTTTCTAAGGAGAGCTGGAATAGTAGCCTGCCCTTTTGAAGTTACAGTAGAAACATAAGGACTGTACATGGTAATACTATTATAGACTAGGTATTACTTTTTGTCAATGGTAATACTTTTAAGGGGAAAATCCGGGTAGCCGTTTAGGAAGTCTTTTAAAGGTATGGGTTTCTTGCCTTCCATTTGGATTAAGAATTCATCGTCATCCTGAACTTGTTTCAGGATCTCTTTTAGGGATTCCGAAATAAATTCGGAATGACGGGGAATCGGTAGGAATTTTACAATCTTGGCATTCCACCTAGTCCATACTCCTGGCCAGGGATGATAAGCCCGGATTATCCTGTCCAGTTTTTCAGATGATAGAGGGTCGTTTATGTCAAAATATCCGTCCTCTTTTTTCAGCATTGGACAAAATACCACCCTAGCGTTATTTTGTCTTTTTAATTTTAATTTACCTGCTATAAAATCGGGGATAATATCCACTAAAATCTCTGCTCCAAGCTGAAATAATTTATTGATCAAAGTTGTAAAATCTTCCTGTCCTGACAACTTAAGCTTCTTTGTAGAAACAATAGATCCATGATCCATTTTTTTATCCATTTTTATAATGGTAACTCCGGTCTCTTTATCACCATTAAGAATGGTTGCTGGTACTGGAGAGGGTCCTCTATACTTTGGTAAAAGGGATGGATGAACATTTAAGGCTCCATATTTTGGTATGTCCAGAATGGATTTAGGGATGATTTTGCCGTAGGAAGCAACGACAAATAATTGACAATTGAGAATGGATAAATGAGAATTAAAATTTTCGTCCAGCTTGTCGGGAGTTAAACTTAAACCTTTAAAATAATTGGAAACTGGAGAATTCGGTGCAGTAACTACTGCGATAATTTCGAAATTGTCTTCTAAAGCTTTCAAAACATGTATAGACCAGGAATCTGATCCAAAGAAGACTATTTTGGTGTTTTTCATAGTTTTAATAGATCTTTTATCGCCTTAATGGCTCCTCAGGATGGTTTTGTTGCAAGCTACAAAACCACTTCCTCAAATATATCGGTTCCTGTTTCGTCTTTGCCTACGCATTTATAAAATTTCCCTTTTTGCTGCAAAACGCGATCTGGGAATAAAATTCCATTCAGATGATCAGTTTCGTGCTGAAAAATCCAGGCATCAATCCCTTTCAAAGTTTTTAGAACTGCTTTTCCAGCTTCGTTTTGGTAACTAACTCTTACCAATAAATTTCTTCGAACTTCACCATAGTAATCAGGTATTGATAAACATCCTTCAAGATATACTTTTGTGCGTTTGCCTAAAGATATAATTTGAGGATTAAAGGCACTATAAAATGATTTTTCAGATTTTGCTACAAAAAACCTTTCAGAACGTCCAACTTGAGTTGAGGCAAGTCCTACTCCTTCCGGATCCTTGAAAGTTTTTGTAAGCGTTATCATTTCTTTTACAGTTTTTAAATATCCCGGTGTTATTTTTTTAACCGGTTTGGTTTGAGCCCTTAAAACTTCGTTTGGTGCTTTTATAATTTCCATAGTGGAAATAATATCAAACCTTGACCTGCTTGACAATTATTATTATAAACTCTAAAGTTAAATCAGGTGGTAAAAACGAATCAAAAAGGAATAGCTCAAATCTTAATCCTGTTAATTCTTATTGGAGGATTAGTAGGCGGTCTTTATCTTGTTCGCCAGACTCAAATTTTTAAACCTAGAGCTCAAACTCCTAGACCAATTCCAATCGGTGAAACAAGTTTTACGCTTTCAACGGATTCTAACGGACTTTCTGCAGGACAAAAATTTTCTGTAGATCTTTTAGTTAGAACAGATGTGGACGCAGCTAATCTATTCGTAGCTAAAATTAATTTTCCGAAGGATTTATTGGAGGTTACGGGGATTGAAAAAATATTTGTGCCTCCTGATTTACCTCCTCCTGGTATGGTTCCTGAGGTAACACTTAAGTTGGGAGAATCAACAAGCTCTTCAGTGCCTAAACCTCCCGGGATAGAAGTTGTTGGGCAAACTGTACCTGATTATTTTATAAAAAATTGGGTAGAAAGTTATTTTAACAACCAGGACGGGGTGATTTCTTTGGTCGGAGGTGTGCCAACCCCTGGAGTTCAGACGAATGCAGGAGCTACGTATGCACCCAAAATGGCAACAATAAATTTTATAGTAAAGGCGGAAGGGGAAGCGACAATCAGCTTTGATGAGAAGTCTGCTATTTATAGAAATTCAGATAATATAGATATATTGCAAATAAAGAGAGACTTAAGTTTTAATATTGGCTGCAGTTCAGCAGTGATTGATTGTGCTGTCCCGCCTGCTGGCTGTAGTTATGTTGGAGGAACCTGTCAAAGCTGTGGGACACTTTCCTGTACGCCAATTTGTGCTGCCGTAATTACTAGTGCAATAAATTCGATAACAGGAGAGTGCAGGGAATTCCCGAGCCCTTGTGATGTTCCAGAAGGCTGGGAAGTGGCTACGAATTGTACTTTGCAACCAACAATTACTCCTGTTCCTACGCCTCCTGTATGCCCTTTGTGGGAGCGTATTTGTAAACCTGCAAATATTTGCCAGTCATACTGGGTACCGTGTGACCCGGTTCTGACTCCAACGCCATCCCCGACTTGCCAGCCCAGACCGGCTTGTCTAGATGCAACGCCTGTTTGTTTAATTCCTGAACCAGCTGGTGGCTGGTGTCTTCCTGGTGAGTGTTCAGGAGCCTTTCCTAGATGTGAAGGAGGAAAAGATGCAATACAAATTTCTCCCGATCCTGATGGGTGCCCCAAATATATTTGTCCTACTTCATATCAGAAAGGTGACGGAAACAGGGATGGAAAAATTGATTTAATTGACTTATCAGTTTTGTTATCTAACTTTAATAAAAGTATAAGCATTCCGGAACTTGATGCAAATGATGATGGGGTTATCAATGTATTTGATTTCTCAGCACTTGTTAGAATATTTATAGCAAATGGAATTGTTAAGCAAGTTAATTAGTAGCTTGTTTAAGCGCCTTTAATTTCCACATAAATACCCTGGCTTTATTTTTTGCACTATAATATGCTTTTGTATAAGTTAAGGCCTCGTCTAAAATATTCCTGGGAAGTTCTTTTGCAAGCTTTATGTAATATCCATAATGTTTTGTATCATCCAGGGATTCTGCAAGGTAAACTCCGTAAACCTGAAATTCACGAGAGAGATTTTTAGGGCGGTTTTTAAATCTAACTTCTGCTATGGCGGTTTTGATAGACTTCATGGTTTCGCTGACTTTGTTGCAATTCCTATCCGCCCCCATTCATTTAGTTTATCCAGGGCTTCAGGGTTTGAAGGGGAAATTTCCAAAACTCTATTCATTGTTTTTACTGCCAGCTCTGTTTGTTTTGAGTCAAACTGAAATAAGGAAAGAGCAAAATATGCATCCACGTAATTTGGTTTAAGTTCAATTGCTCTTTGTAAAGCTGAAATTGCTTCAGAAGTTTTATCAAGTTGTCCAAGTATTACAGCTTTATTATATAAAAGCTTCGGGTCAGTCGGGGCAAGAGATATGGCTACATCCAGTGAATCAAGAGTTTTTTGAACATATTTATCTTCAATTTCTGAAAGTTCAAAATATGTCCTTACAGAAGTTCTCCAGAATGAAACATTTTTTGGATTTGAGCTTAAGACTTCACCCGTAAGCTTAATAGATTCATCTTTAAGCTCGGCTGAAAGAGTGGCATCAGTATCTTTCAGGGCAAGGGCGGAGGAGGCTGCAACGTAACCAAGCTCACTTTTATAAAATGGTTCATATTTGTTTAACTTTACAGCATCTGAAATATAGTTGTAAGCTGCCCCGGGGTTTCCCAGCTCGTTTTGATGCTCACCTTTTGCAAAATATGTATCTGCAACCCAAAACTGGAATATAGAATATAGAATATAGAATATAGACAGTACAATGAATCCATAAGAGAGATTTGTATAAAAGGGATGACGGTATAGAATAGAAGTGAGAAGTTGAGGAAGCCTCCAGGGTTTCACTGAATCGGTTGCAACAAAGGCTATGGCAGGAAATAGATAGAAAAAAATAGCAATAATAACAACGGAAAATCCAAAGAAGTTTTGAACAAGATATGAGATATAGGTTGCTAGAATTGTAGTAATCAGTAAATTGTCATCTCGAACCAAGTGAGAGATCTCTAGATTTTGTGTTTTAATCTTGAGATTCCTCGCTGCGCTCGGAATAACAATAACTCTTTTGATGCACCACCAGATGAATACTCCGATCATTAAAAGGTATGTGGAAAATCCGATTATTCCAGTTGTGGCAAGATAATTTAAAAATTCATTGTGTGCCTTGTTATATAAAAAATCCCATTCAGAAACTAAGTTATGTTCAACCGGTCTGAACTGGTAATAAGAGTAAGCAAAAGTTTCTACTCCGGAACCAAAAACAGGATAAGCTTTAAAAATACTAAGAGCTCCCTTCCAGACGATTAATCTAATTTGTCCGGATTCTGTGCCGCCGTTCTCAAGTTGGGTTGATCCTGGTTTCACCTCGGAGGTGGGGCTCTGGTTTAATCCGGTTGATACCTCTGAGGTGTATTGAGAAAAAAGCTGCGACAGATTAAATCTGGTTAAGGCAGAACCAAAAAGAAGATTTATAAAGAAAAAAATGAGAACAATACGAAATATTCTTCGAACGAAGTGAGAAGTTACTATAGAAATTATAATATTTTTTAGGGAATGTTCTCGATCGCCTCGCTGAGTCGGCGAAGCGGGCTGTCGCTCGAACAGTAATATCCCGATTACAAATACCCCCATCCCTGCAAGAAATCCAAGGAATCCACCCCTTGAATAAGTGAAAGTAAAGCCCATATATAAGGTGATAAGTGATATTAGATATGCGATATGTTGTTTCCAGCTGGATGCTGTGAGAAAAAAATAAAGAGCCGGGAATATTAACATTCCAAGATATGCGGCCATCCAGTTAGGCTGGCCAAGGGTTGCAAAAACCCTTGCCTGGACATCCTGTACCCAGCAGCTTGCGTTTAATTCATCCCGCAAAATCACACATGATAAAGATACCCCGAAATGTTCAAAAATGCCCCAAAGGGAAATAATAAATCCGGAAACAAGCCCTATTTTTAAAAGTTTTAGAGCCTGTTCCCTATTAATATTGGAAACAAATGCAAAGTAAAGTAAGAGATAAGAGATTAGAGATAAGAGGCCGCCATTGGAGCGGGAATAATATCCCCAGATTGAAGTGTGCCGGTCTATGGAAAATACAGTGGAAAGTATGCTGGCTCCAAGGAAAAATAATAATGGGATGTCTAAAGGCGTACGATTAATGATTAATGATTTACGATTTACGATTTTAAGAAGCCATGTGCCGATGATCATTACTGTTAGCCCATAGGTAAGTATCATTTTGTTATATTCAAAAAGTTCAAAATTAACAGAAGTCCAAAAAAGAGGAACAAGGAAAAAAATTAGGGCATAAGATAAAAAAATAAGTTTGTCCAACACCTCACTATCCTACCATCTCCCCTTGTTCCATGTCCAGTTTATATGTTACACTCCGGGCGTATGCTTTCTTACTTTTGGAAACTCATATCTCACGACATTGGAATAGATCTTGGGACTGTAAATACCTTAGTTTTAGTAAAGGGGAAAGGGATATTAGTCAGGGAACCCTCGGTTGTTGCAATCCATAAAAAAACAAAGCAGGTTTTAGCAATAGGTTCTG
>Ga0209542_10006623_pt1 | contig 22469 bp, 23 predicted proteins | sample RifCSPhighO2_01_FD_184028 | JGI IMG/M metagenome (GOLD analysis project Ga0209542, IMG submission 184028) | Soil microbial communities from Rifle, Colorado - Rifle CSP2_plank highO2_0.1 (SPAdes) (version 2) | ecosystem: Environmental > Terrestrial > Deep subsurface > Rock core/Sediment ... | reverse complement strand
GGTTTTAAGCTCGGAAAGATTTAATGTGGTAAATCCTTTTTTGCCACCCACTTCCATGAGTGGAATTTTCTTCACCAAAGACATCCAGTGTTCTGTGGGAACGATAACGATAGGGCTAAAGTTTTTTCTTTGAGACCTGACTTTACGAATTAGCAATTCTTTCAGCTTGTTTTTTAAAGACGCCAGCTCAACAACAATTTGCTGTTTCTTTTGATCATCACAATCAAAGAAACCCAGATTTCTCAATCTATCCACTTGAGAATCAAAATCTTTTTCTAACAAGCGGCAAACCGCCTCATCATCTTTGACGCATTGCGTGAGATATTTATAAATCAAGGCTCGCGAATGGGGGTTCTTATCTAAAAATTTAAACAATTGCGAATATTCACGGCGAGCCCAAAAACTCCAAGGAAGGAAACGAGACCAATATGAAAAAGCTCTGCGTTCTTTTATCAATTTACCAAGAGCCATTATCTCATCCTGGTCAAAAAACAATATCTCTTTTTCATCCAAATTAAAGTCTTCTTTAGCAAACTTCACTAACAGCTCTACTAATCTACGTGCCATACTTAAGTTTGCTTCAGCCTCATCTACAACCATTGAGTTAGGCAACTTAGGCTTAGTAGGCTTAGGTTGTTTTTCCCAAATTTTCGTCAAAACACGCTCTTCCGGCGTACTTTTAATCAACGCGGTGGTTTCATTCATAAACCCTCCTTCAAAATAAAATGTTAAGGTTCAAAACTAGCAAGATTATAATAAATCGCTTTCCTTTTGTCAAATTTAAAGCGATGTCGAACAAAATGTTTTGAGGAATATCCCGCAGGCGATTTTGATTGGCTCGTTTCGTTATATTTTGCAACGAACGAAAAATCGCCGAGGGAAAAGAAAATCGGCCCGCTGGAGGCCGATTATTCTGGTTCCGAAAAGCATTTTGTTCGGTATCATCCCCCTACCTCATTCCTTATTGATTTCGTAAAGCCTTAATAGATAAACCAATCTTCCCTTCTTCTGCCCGAATAACTTTCGCGCGAACTTTATCTCCCATCTTCACTACATCTTCAACTTTTTTTACAAAACCTTCTTTCAATTCCGAAACATGAATCATACCATCGCGATTGCCAAATTCCACAATCGCGCCAAAATCCATAATTTTTACCACCTTGCCCTCAACAATATCGCCAACTTGATATTCATGAACAATCGCTTCCACTTCTTTATAAGCTGATTCCGCCGCCGCTTTATCTACCGCGCCGATAAAAACTTTTCCGTCTTCTTCAATATCAATAGTGGCGCCAGTTCTATCAATAATGTCGTTAATAACTTTTCCGCCCGAGCCAATCACTTGGCCAATCTGATCCGGCCGAATCTGCAAAATCAAAATTTTCGGCGCGTAATCGGAAACTTCTTTTTTTGGCGCGGCAATGGCCTTATTCATAACTTCTAAAATTTCCAAGCGCGCTTTTTTCGCTTGCGCCAAACCATCAGCCAACATTTTCGGAGTGATTCCGTTAATTTTTACATCCATTTGAATGGCGGTAACTCCATCTTTAGTTCCAGCAACTTTAAAATCCATATCGCCATAATGATCTTCCGGCCCTTGAATATCCGTTAAAACTTTATATTTGTCTCCTTTATCATCAATCATCAAGCCCATCGCAATGCCTGCTACCGGCTGTTTCAAAGGAACGCCAGCTTCCATTAAAGACAAACTTGCTCCGCAAACAGTAGCCATAGACGAAGAACCATTGGAAGATAAAATTTCCGAAACTACGCGAATGGTGTAAGGAAATTCTGCCTGCGGCGGCACTAAACCGCGCAGTGCTTTTTCCGCTAAAGCTCCGTGACCAATTTCTCGCCTGCCCGGAGCGCCAAAACGGCCAATCTCACCCGTGGAATATGGCGGGAAATTATAATGCAGCATAAATCTCCGCTTTCCGGAAAATTCAATGGTTTCCACTAACTGCTCCGTGCCCGGAGTCGCCAAAGTGGTAACCACTAAAGCTTGAGTATCGCCACGAATAAACAAAGCGGATCCGTGAGTGCGCTTTAACATTCCCAGTTCAGCGTGCAATTCCCGGACTTCATCCAATTTTCGACCGTCGGGCCGCTTTTCTTCCTCTAAAATCTTTTTATGGACCAATTTATCAATCTCTTCTTCAAAAAGATGCTCCACTACGCCCAAAGAAGACGGCTCAACGCCATCTCCGATTAAATGAGTTTTTAAAAATTCTTTTAACTCGCCAATTTTAGCGTACTGTTCCGATTTCTTTTTGTTATAAACCGCTTCTTCTAATTTATTTTTGAGAAAATCCCTGACTTTTTTTGCCAAATCCGCGTCAATTTCCGCTAAAGCTACTTTTTCTTTTTTCTGGCCGATTTCTTTGACTAATTTATTCTGAAAATCAATAAGCGCGCCAATTTCTTTTTGCGCTTGCTCAAAACTGCTTACCACATCAGATTCTTTAGCGCCGACTCCCTCCAGCTCAATCATATTAATCCGCTCATCAGTGCCAGCGACAAAAGCCTTGAAACCTTCGCTGTTGGCCGAAACACCTGCTACTGGTCCGCCCCACGGAACATTAGAAGTTGCTAAAGCCGCGGAAGCCGTTACTAAAGAAAGAAAATCCAAATCTTCCAAATCTGCCATTTCTAAAATAGTAACCGCAACTTGAATTTCCCTCCGCATCCGCTGATCAAAAAGCGGCCGGATAGTCCGGTCAATCACCCGCCCTGATAAAATTGCCGCCTCGGACGGCCTGCCTTCCCGACGCATAAACCGGCTGCCTAAAATTTTTCCAACCGCGTAAAAACGTTCTTCATAGTCCACCACTAAAGGTAAATAATCCTTATTAGCGTCTTCCTTGCTCATTACCACGGTGACTAAAACCGTATTACCGTTATAACTGCCAAAAACCGAGGCGTTGGCCTGCCCAACTAGTTTCGAAGTTTCCAAAACTAATTCTTTGCCCCGAAAACTATGTTTAAATTGTTTGCGATTAAGTTCCATAAAATTATGTTTATAAAGTTTGTAAAGTCATAAAGTTTTTAAAGTACTTTATGAACCCTAAAAACTTGATGAACTTTTTACTTACGAATAAGTATTTTCGGTATATCTTCCAGGGGAATATATCGATCCGCTTCCTCTTTCATTTTGACCGATCCAGTTTTACTAAAAGCCGCCACTTCCACCAACCGGCCCATTCCCCATTTTATGTAATCCACTAAAGGAAGGAAGTCTCCGTCACCGGTCACCAACACCACCACATCTAAAAATTCGCCCATGCGGATAGCATCCACCGCCATGCCCACATCCCAATCCGCTTTTTTCATTCCGCCCGGATAAATTTGAATATCTTTCATCCGAAGTTCAATGCCTGCTTGTTTTAAGGCGTCAAAAAAAGACGCTTCCGGGCCCATAGCAGCCGCCTTATCGCCCCTAGATTGATTTGAAGCAGTTGCTCGTTCTAGACGCGCATCCTCAAGAGCGCCCTCGGCTTTTACCACATAAGCAACAACGCGAATCAATTTACGATTCGCCACTAAGTGCTTAACTAACTCTTTAAAATTAACTCGAGAGTTATATAAATTTTTTGCGGAATGGTATAAGTTTTGGACATCTATAAAAATACCCACCCGCTGATCTTTTTTCGCTTCCATCCCGTTAGAGACAGGTCGCCAAAGGCGACCGTAACTCGGCCATTTTAAGAACAACCGACGTTTTAATATCTTGAATTATATTATTCGTATTCATTGTTTTAGGTGTCTCTAACGGGATCCATGCGTTTATTTCAATCCCAACTTCTTCACTAAAGAACTATGGACCTTGGGATCGTTTTTCGCCAAATATTTTAAAAACCGGCGTTGCTTGCCTACCATTTTTAAAAGCCCCAAACGAGAATGGCGATCCTTGGGATGTTTTTTCAAATGAGCGGTTAATTCTTCTACTTGTTTCTTTAATAAACCGACCTGAACTGCCGCGGAACCAGTGTCAGTTTCGTGCATTCCGTGTTCCTTAACAATATTTTTCTTTTTTCTAGGAGTAAGCATGTCAATCTTGTCCGAGCAAAGCGAGGTTACAGGATTGAGCACCCCGCCCTTTATGCTCTTTAAAATTATTTAATCGACTTTACCTTTATAATAGATTTTATCATTGATTTTATTTATTGTCATTCGCCTAAAGGGCGGGGTAAGGTTTTCTAAACAAATTTCGGGCGTCTTACAACTTCGAAATTTGTAGAAAGCCCTTATTTTTTAAGTTTAAGTATAATCCTCTTTTCTGCTGGCTTCACCGAGTCAACTTTAAAATCATGCGGCTTGCCTACTTCTAACTGCTTCTTCATTTCTTCTATACTTCCAAATTCCGAAACGTGAATTAATCCTTGCAAAGAATGATCTAGGCTGACTACGGCGCCAAAAGGATTAAAATGGGCAACAGTTCCGGAAATTTCTTGTCCAGCTTGGAAAAACTTTTCCGCTTCTTGCCAAGGATCTGGCTTCAGCGCCTTCAAAGACAAAGAAACGCGGCCATCTTTAATATCAATAATTTTCGCTTTCACGGCGTCATTTAAATTCACCACCTCTTTAGGGTTGCCGATCAAACGATGGTCTAACTCGGAAATATGGATCAAGCCTTCGATTTTCGGATTATCCGCAAATCGCATAAAAGCTCCGAAGTCGGCAACGCCGGAAATAATTCCCTCCACTAAATCGCCTACTTTATATTTGGCCAATAATTCTTTTACATTCTCTTCTAAAACCTCGCGCTCGGACAAAATTAATTTATTGTTGCGAGGATTAAAGTCGCTAACCTTTACTTTTAATTCTTCGCCAACTAATTTTTGCAATTCCACCACGATTTTTTCTCGATTGCCGTCTTCTACTTTTGGATAATGATCGCTAGACAATTGAGAAATTGGAATAAAAGCTTTCACCTCGTTCACTTTGGCTAAAAGGCCGCCAGTGTTGGCGCCAATAATTTTCACTGGAAAAATTTCGCCTTTTTCTTGCAAATCCTTAATAAACTGCCAAGATTTTTGTTTTTCCGCTCCGGCCAAAGATAGTTCTACATAGCCCTGATCGTTTTCCGATTCCACCACTTTCGCGGAAACTTTTTCGCCAAGCTTTAAATTTTTTAAAATCTCTTGGGCATTAAGCAATTCCACTCCGTAAACAATTCCTGTGCCCCAAGGGCCTAAATCAAAATAAACAGCGCGATTGCCCCGGGCGGAAAACACCGCGTCCACTAAATCGCCAGGCTTTAAAACCCTGATTAAAGAAGGATTGGCCTTAAGTAATTGTGCCAAAACCGAGTTAGTATTGTTTTTCTTAACTGACATTGAAATAAAGTATATAATAAAATACCCCTGATTTCAAGAGGCAAAATTATAAAGAATTTTCATTCGCTAACTCAATTAGACTAATTAACGCGGCTTGCGCAGTTCGCAATTCAATATCTGAGGGCTCTTGAGTGGTAAAAAAATACTGCAACAAATAACTGAACCAGATAAAAATAATAAATCTTCTATTAATATAACAATTCGAATATGCCCAAAAAACTACCACGGTCCAAAAAAGTAACGCATTAAACGCGGGAAGGTCGGAAACAGTGGCGAATAAAATTCCTGCCAACGAAATTGGCAAAACAACCGCGAAAAGAATGCCCGCCCCGCAATCACGATTAACTCGCGGGGCCTTTTTAATCTTGTCTAAATCCGTAGTTCCCCATTTGCTATAAGCAAAAATTGCTTTGTGCTCCGCTCCATGCCAAGTCGAAACGCCAATCCTCTTACAATAAATACCCAATACAAATGGCAATAGAAAACACAATAAAGAGACTGCCAAAAAGAAAATGCGAGGCTCCCATAAAGAAAGAAAGATTGCCATGGAGCAAAATAAACAACCTGCTATCTGTACCCACGGCTTATCCTTGAATCTTGAAGCTTCGTCATCCAATAAATTATTCATCTGCGCCATAGTAACATCATAATCAAACCTCAATTTAGAAACTTCTATTCTCTGATTATTAAAATCGTACTTTGCGATGGATATTAAATTATCAGCGTAAAATCCTATTTTACCCGGATTAGACTTGCCGCTAATATTGAGCAATCAACACCTCCTCTAAATCAAAGAACCTAGTATATTATAAAGGGGAAATAAAAAATATTCAACTAGAAAAACTTTGCCCCGTCACCAATCGGGGCTTTAATTTTAACCTAAAATGTATTAAAATAGATTCTATGGTTATCAACTGGTATGGGGAATCTTGCTTCAAAATACAGAGCGGTGAAACAGTTATTCTGACTGACCCGATAGAAAACTCTAGTGGCTTAACGCCTCCGAGATTCAGGACTGACGCCACTATTAACAGCGTCCTTCCTAATCCTCTTATATATCCGTCGCCAGAGATTATCGGTCCAGGCGAATATGAAATTAAGGAAATAGAAATCTCCGGCTGGCCGAATAAATCTTCAGCTGTTTATTTAATTAAGATGGAAGAAATGCGCATCGCTTTTTTGGGCCAGCTCAAAGACCCTCTAGAGCCATCCGTTTTGGAACAACTAAGCGAAATAGACATCCTTTTCTTTCCGGCGGGCGGCAAACCCTTTATTGAACAAAAGGAAGCGGCCCAATTATTAAAAAAAATATCTCCGAAAATCGCCATTGCCTCTTTATTTAAAATTCCGGGCCTAAAAAGAAAAGCGGATGACATTAAGGATTTCTTGAAAGAAGCCGAACAAAAAGCGGAGCCGCAGGAAAAATTAACCATCAAGAAAAAAGATTTAACGATAAAAACCCAGTTCGTCATCTTAAAAACCTAGCCAGATGATTAGAAAGATTACTCGATTTATAAATAAGGTTCGGGGTTCTGATGAAACGACAAAAAAATTCTGGTTAGTGGTCTTCAGCGGAACAACGATGATAATAGTTATCGGCCTTTGGGCCATCAATATGAAAACTAATTTCCGAAATATAGGGCTAACGAAGCCGGAACCCGCAAAAGAAACCTTAGCGGAAGAAAGCGAACTGACAAAATTAAAAGCGATTTTCTCCGCTGGTCTTAAAACTATCGCTGGCAAAATAAAAGAAAAAGCGGGAACTCAAAGGCAAATTTCCGTGCAAACTTCGGAGCAAAACTTTATTCTAGAAAGCCTGACTAAAATCCCCGTAACCAGAATACCCTAACTGAATAAATGAAAGAAAAAGAAAATAAAAAACCTAACACTGCCCTGACCCGCGTAGAACCAAGGGAAATTACCGAAGAGCTTCGAGACTCTTATTTAGATTATGCGATGTCAGTAATTGTGGCTCGCGCCTTACCTGATGTTCGCGACGGCTTAAAACCGGTTCACCGAAGAATCTTATGGGCGATGTGGGAAAGCGGCATCACTGCTTCTGACAAACTAAGAAAATCCGCCAATACCGTTGGTTACGTAATGGCGCGCTATCACCCTCACGGCGATACCGCTATTTATGATTCTTTAGTAAGGATGGCGCAGAATTTTTCACTTCGCTATCCTCTAATTCAAGGGCAAGGCAACTTTGGCTCCATTGATGGCGACAATGCTGCGGCTATGCGTTATACCGAAGCCCGACTTTCCAAAATCGCCGGGGAACTGCTGTTAGATATTGATAAAGAAACGGTTAACTGGACGCCCAACTACGACGGCCAATTTGAAGAGCCAAAAGTGTTGCCCGCCAAACTACCGAATCTTCTAATCAACGGCGGCTTGGGTATTGCCGTCGGCATGGCGACCAGCATACCTCCGCATAACCTAACCGAAGTTATTGACGCCACCCTCCATCTTATAGAAGAACCGAAAGCCGAGTCCAAAGACTTGATGCAATTTATTCAAGGCCCGGACTTCCCAACCGGAGGAATTATTTATGATAGAAAAAGTATTATTGAAGCCTACCTCACCGGCCGAGGCGGCATCACTACCCGAGGCGTCGCCGAAATAAAAGAAAAGGGCAAGGAATTTTCTATTGAAATCACCGCTATTCCCTATCAAGTCAATAAATCAGAGTTAATCACCAAAATGGCGGAATTGGTCACGGAAAAAAAGATTGAGGGCATCCGAGATATTCGCGATGAATCCGACCGCGAAGGAATGAGTATTGTGATTGAACTTAAATCTAACGCTAATCCTCAAAAAATCTTAAACCAGCTTTATCAATTTACCGATCTTCAAAAAGATTTCCATTTAAATATGATCGCGCTTGCCAACGGCATTCAGCCGCAACTGATGTCTGTCAAAGAAATTTTAGCGGCTTACATTGAACATCGCAAAGAGGTGGTACGCCGGCGCGCGGAATTTGATCTGAAAAAAGCCGAAGAACGCGCCCACATTTTAATGGGCTTATCCAAGGCGCTCTCTTCTATTGATCGCGTAATCGCGACCATCAAAAAGTCCCAAGACAAAGAAGACGCCCATAAAAATTTAGTAAAGATTTTCAAATTCTCCGATATTCAGGCCAATGCCATTTTGGAAATGCGCCTGCAAACTTTAGCGGCCCTGGAACAGCAAAAAATTGAAGAAGAATTAAAAGAAAAAAGAAAAATGATCGCTGAACTCCAATTATTATTAAAGAGCCCGCAAAAAATCTTACAAGTTATTAAAAATGAATTAGCGGAACTCAAAACTAAATACGGCGATGAAAGGAAAACTAAAGTTGTGGCTACCGGCCTTAAAGATTTCAAAGAAGAAGATTTAATTCCTAAAGAAGAAACCGTCATCACTATTTCCAGGGGCGGCTATATTAAACGGGTCCCGCCAGAGACTTTCCGCATTCAAAAGCGCGGCGGCAAAGGCTTAATTGGTTCCGATGTGGCAGAAGAAGATCTTTTAAGCCATTTTATGGCGGCCAGCACTCACGACAACATTCTCTTTTTCACAGATCGCGGGCGAGTTTTCCAAACCAAAGTTTACGAAATACCGGTTGGCAGCCGAACCGCTAAAGGCAAACCGATTCAAAACTTCTTGGAAATTCCCACCGACGAAAACGTCAACGCGGTTATTGCCTATGGCAACCCAGCAACTCCGGAAGGCAAAAAAGAATTGGATTCCAAATTTTTAGTGATGGCTACTAAAAATGGCGTGATTAAAAAAACTCCTCTGGCGGATTTCCAAAATGTCCGACGCAACGGCATCATTTGCATCAAATTGAAAAAAAACGATCTTTTAAAATGGGCAAAATTATCCACCGGCAAAGACGAAATTGTTATTTCCACCGAAAAAGGGCAAGCTATCCGCTTTAAAGAATCACAGGTGCGCCCAATGGGCCGCGCCGCTTCTGGCGTTCGCGCCATCAGATTGAAAAAAGATGATGCCGTGAGCTCTATGGATCTGGTGGAACCGCAAAATGCTAAAGCTCAAAAATTGTTAGTAATCATGGCTAATGGTTTTGGCAAACAAACTCCTATTGCCAAATATCGCCTCCAAAATCGCGGCGGCTCCGGAATTAAAACCGCGAAAATTACCGCAAAAACCGGGCCGATTGTTGCCGCTCAAGTTATTGACGAAGAAGAAGATATCCTAGCCATTTCCGCTAAAGGCCAAATCATCCGCACCACTATCAACACCGTGAGAGTTGCCGGTCGCGCCACTCAAGGCGTAAAAATTATGTCTCTAAATGCAGGCGATAAAGTAGCTGGGATAATCTGCATTTAAACACTGAACCGTGAACATCGAACAACTAACGGCCCATTGATTGGCCAAGCGTTAGTAGTCAAATATCGAGTGTCATATATAATATATTTATGACTCTATCTCGCAGAAAAATAACTTTTATTGGCGTGGTGCTCTTGGTGGCGATTATTGTCACTGGCCTTTTTATAATTGGAAAGCGCAGAGAAGATCCGGGGGCCACGGGAACAATAAAAATTTGGGGAGTTTTTGACGGCATAGAAATTTTCCGGCCGCTTATTGGGGAATTTCAAAAATCTAACCCCGGAGTAAACGTTGAATACACTAAAATAAACCCCGACACTTACGAACAAGACTTGATCAACGGGCTGGCCACCGCGCAAGGCCCGGATCTTTTTATGTTCCATAATTCCTGGCTGCCAAAACATTTTGACAAGCTCCTGCCGCTTTCGGAAAGCGAACTGCCAATAGTCACTTTCCGCAAACTTTTTCCGTCAATCGTAGAACAAGATTTCGCTCCAGACGGGGTAATTTACGCGCTGCCGCTTTATATAGATACCTTAGCGATGTTCTATAATAAAGATATTTTAGACACAAAGGGCATCGCCCTTCCTCCAAAAACTTGGGCGGAATTCCAAAATTTAGTTCCAAAATTAAGAGAATTAGACCGCTCTGGAAAAGTTCTCACCGCTGGCGCCGCTATTGGCGGATCGGAACGAAGCATCAATAGAGCAACCGACATTCTCAATCTTTTGATGCTCCAATCAGGAGCGCCAATGGTTAAATCAGATTTCACGGCCGCGGAATTCAGCCAAAAAGGATTGCAAAGTTTGAATTTCTATACCCAATTTGCCAGCCCAGCCAGCCCTTATTACACCTGGAATGACAGCCTGCCGTATTCTATAGACCATTTTATTGAGGGCAACGCGGCAATCATGTTTAATTATTCCCATCAAATTCCAATTATAAAATCTAAAAATCCTTTTCTGGAATTCGCGGTTGCTCCGATGCTCCAACCCAAAGAAGCCCAAAATACAATTAATTGGGCGAATTATTGGGGCATGGCGGTTTCCGCAAAAACCCCTAAATCAAAAGCCGCTTGGTCATTTATTCAATGGCTAACCACTAACGAACAGCCTGCGCTGCAATATCTTAAAGCCACGAAACGACCGCCGGCGCTCCGTTCTTTGATGGATAATTTTGCCACCAATCCTGATTTAAGCGTATTTTCCGCCCAAACTTTAACCGCCCGGTCTTGGCCGCAAATTGATAATGTAGTCGTAGAAAAATCTTTTTCCACTATGATAGAAAATATTATTGCCGGAAAAATGACCGCCAATAAAGCCGTTCTTCAATCGGAGCAAGAAATCACCCAATTAATGCTAAGAAGAAAATAAAGAACTAGAATTTAAAAAATAGTAAATAGAATTATGAAACTAAACACCTGCTTTAAATTTTTAATAATAGTTATTCTATTTTCTAATTTCTATTTTCTAATTTCTAATAACGCGCACGCCCAGCCAACCAGTTTATTCGGCAAAGAAATTTGCGATCCAACTCTATTGCCGGATAATCAACCCAAAGGCGGTTGCGATCTTTATGATTTTTTAATCTTCGTTAGAAGAATCATTGAATTTCTGCTCTGGATCGCCATCCCCATCGGCATAGCATTTATCGCTTACGGCGCTTTTGTTATAATGACTGCAGGCGGTTCTGAAGAAAAATTCAAAAAAGGCAAAGGCATTATTACGACGGCCATTATCGGAGTGGCTATCGGGCTCGCCTCTTGGCTGATTGTTACCACCGTCAACAAAATTTTAACCGGATATTTAGGAAAATTATGATCCCATTAGAGACAACCGTCCTATGATTTCTAAAATATTATTGAATTTAAACATAAAAAGTCGCTTATCATTAAAACGGCTGAGTTACGGTCGCCTTTGGCGACCTGTCTCTAACGGGATGAAAAAAATTATCTTAACTAATTTATATCTTCTTGGCACAACTTTTGCTCTTAAGGCATTCGGAAGTAGGCACAATAGCGGAGGAGTTGATACCGGAGAGGGCTCTAACGTAAATAAAATTGGTGAGTTGCCTAATCCATTAAAAATTCAAAGCATAACGGAACTGCTAAACCGAATAATAAACGCTCTTAATTTTATAATACCGCCGATCGCTGTTTTAATGGTGATTGTCGGAGCTTTTCAAATTTTGACTGCCGGCGGCGCCGAAGACAAATATAAAACCGGCAAAAGAACTATTACCTACGCGGTTATTGGCATAGCTATATTCTTATTGGCAAAACTGTTAATCGACTTGATAACAGAATTACTGGGAGCCGGAGAACCATCTCCCGCGCCATTTGATTAATCATCAAACCCTATCTATGAAATCCAAATTAATTAACATTTTAATCTTCGCTGGCTTGGCCGCGATATTATTTTTTTCTTCTGCCGCCAACGGCGCAGAACCGCCGGGTCCGGCGACAATGCGCCTCTTCGGCATTATCAATACGCTGACGAATTTTCTGCTTGGCCTTTTAATAGCCCTTTCGATAATTTTTATAATTTATGCCGCCTTTCTTTACTTAACAGCCGCTGGCGAAGAAGAAAACTATAAAACCGCTAAACAAGTAATTTGGTATGCCATAATCGCAATCGCTGTTGGATTATTATCTAAAGCAATCGTTTATATAACTACCGCGTTAATTAGCTAAAAAGTTCTATATGATATAATTATTAATGTGGATTTATTCAGAAAGGTCGAATATTTCTGTAAACAAAATTAAAACTATGAAACAAATATTAAAAATTGGGGTGACCGCAGGCGCGTTATTGCCATTATTAGTTTTCGCCCAAGCAGGCATTGCGCCGGTAGAACCGCTAGCTGGCAATGTTAATATTCAAAACATTATTAACGCCGTCAGTAACTGGGCATTAGGATTGTTGATTGCCTTAGCGACTCTCTTTGTAATCTATGCCGCTTATCTTTATTTGTCATCATCCGGTAATGAAGATGATATCGGAAAAGCAAAAAATACTTTAATCTACGCGGTGGTTGCCATCGTAGTGGGTCTTCTGGCAAAAGCAGTAGCCTACATCGTAACGCAATTAATTAAATAATTTGGGATTATTGAAGAATTAAAAAAACCCGTGAGCTGCCTCACGGGTTTTTAGTTTAAACATTTCAATGCTCAATGAACATTTTTGCGATTCCCTGTGCTCCTCTTATTCTAAATCTATCTCCGCACATTTTCTTGGCATCAAAACTCGTTCCGTCCGCGACATATATTCTTCCTCTATCTTCCAACAAATATTCTATCCATCCCGGCCTACTCAATGTCCATTTATCATTTGGGTCGATTTCAATCATTTCCGACCAACAGTTCGGTTGAATCGGAATCTCTCTCATTTCCAACTTCGGCTGAAGAACCAGCATCGGAGCCGGCGCCGGTTGGATCACAACCGGCGGTCCAGCTCCCCCATCAAAAGGCTTATTCTTACCGTGCTTCTTGATAGCGCTACAAGTTAGTAACACCAACAACGAAACTACCATTGCGATCCATGTCCACTTGGATTTGTGAAACTCGCGAATCTGCCCAGAAATTTCTGGAACTTTTGTCGCCATAATATGCCTCCCTAATTTTTCTTAGGTTTAGATTTCGGCTTAGATTTGGACTTAGAAAAAATCTTATTTAAGATTCCCCAAAAAACACCGGAAGCGCCACCAAACGCCTGAACAGCATTATCACCTAAGTCATAGGTTGTCCTGGTCTCCGGAACAATCTTTAACTGAACTTGGGCTTTTTCTATCCCTTTTTCAAAAGTCAGCGTCGGCTCAGCATCTTCGTTGGGCTTTGAAAGTTCAACTAAATGTTTCGCGAGGTCCGCCATGGCAACAACATCCAGTTTTCTACGCTCATTTTCCTTTTTCTGAATTTCCCTCTTAACTTCCGCTTCTGCTAATTCCTTAGGCAATTCAGGGTCGTCAATCATAAATCGAATGCGAACCCCATATTGCGTCGAAAAATTCTGGAAAAACTCGTCTTGAACTTCTTGAGTAATCATCTTAAGACTATCGTAAACCTCATCACGATTTTTACGTTTTCGAACCGCGATACTAAGCAAAGATTTTATTCTTTGCTTGATCGCATCCTCAAGATGAGAAGATGTATATGTAAGAAAAGCTATCAACCACTCCTGAATAGGAGCATACTCAATGGAAAAATCTAACGGCACAACCTCTTCTCCCGAATCTCCATCGAAATCCCCACGAGTTTCCGTCATCATCTTGTCATCAATAACCTTTTCTCTTAGAGATGTAGGCTCACTAATAGATTCAATCGGCCAAAGCACAAAATGCAATCCAGGGCCGATGGATCGAACAGGCGTTCCTAATCGGACTACGATCGCACCCATAAATGGGGGAACGATTCTCGCAAACAAACACACAATAGAAAACGCGAAGATCATCGCCGAGATAAAAGCAACAAAAGTTAACATAGATCCTCCTTGGTTTACCAATCCAATGGTTAAAAATTCAGAGTTATAGAACTTGTAAATGTACTTTCAAACTGTTAGAATATTAGCATAATTATAGTATTAAGTCAAGCTTTAGCTGGGGTGGCGAAACCGGCAGACGCAACAGCCTTAGGAGCTGTCGAGAGCAATCTCATGGGAGTTCAAGTCTCCCCCCCAGCACCACGTAGGAAAAGTCAGCGCTTATTATTGACATAATAATTTATCTATGCTATCATATAAAAATTAACGATTTTTCGTTATCCCTGCCATGCGGGCCGCATGGTGACTGTATCCTAGATGTCCGCCTAAAGCGGGCAAGAGAAAGGAATCAGCCATGAACGCACTTTCCCAGAAAGTAAAACGCAGCCCGAGCGAACAGCTCGCGTTGCTGGATGCCCGCCTCGGAAAAGGAATCGGCGCCAAAAAAGAGCGCGCCCGCCTTCTCCAGCTGATCTCGCCGAAGAACCAGAAGAACGAAGAGCCGAAGAAGTCCAAGGCGATCGTTCTGCCAAGCGCCGAAGAGATGCTCACACGTCTGCGCAAGGTGCACAGCGATTCGCATGCCGATTCAGGAATCCATCCTCGAATTCTCACGCATGCCGGCACCCCCAAAGTGGCGGCTGGCATCGTGATGATGCTGGTGCTCGCAATCGACGAGTACTACAAGAAAGAGAAGTTCCCGCCGATCATGCTGAACATCCTCAATGGCGACATCCCTCAGTACATCGACGCGCTCGTCGATGATCTGGAAGTTCGCAAAGAAGCGCAAGCCTTCTACGAGGAGGTTCTGTCCGACGCCGATGCCGCACGCAAAGCGAGATAAAGTTCGACCCCTAGCGAGAAATCGCTAGGGGTCTTTTTTATTCCTCATCTCTTCTTTTCCCATGAAATGCCTGATGAACTTCCCGTAACTCTTTATTAGTTAAATGGGTATAAATCTGCGTAGTAGAAACATTGCTATGCCCAAGTAATTCTTGAACGGAACGAATATCCGCGCCATTGATTAAAAGATCAGTCGCAAAAAGATGACGCAAACCATGAGGTGTTAATTTTTTTACTATGCCGGCTTTGCGCGCGTAAAAGTTTACCAGCCGCTGAATGGCCCGCGAAGAAACTCGGCCAATCACTTGCCCAGTTTTAGACAAACTGATAAAAAGCGCTTCTTCGGCATCTCCTCTTTTATCCAAATAATTTTTAATCGCTTTTTTAGCGGTATCCGACAAAAAAACTATCCGCAATTTATCGCCTTTGCCGCGCACCGTAATTTCACCTCGGGAAAAATCCAAATACCTTTTCAAATTACAAATTTCCGAGAGCCGCAAACCCGTAGAAAACAAAACTTCCAAAATCGCCTTATCCCGCAAAATTCTCAAGCTATCCCCTTCTGGCGCGGCTAATAATCTTTCTAAATCTTTATAATCAATAATTTCTATTTGGCGAGATGGCAATTTCGGCAACTCAATCTTATCCGGAGCCACCACTTCATAATCATTTTTTATCAGATATTTTAAGAAATTCCGCACAGCAATCACATAATAATTCTGGGTGACTTTTTTCAATCCAGAACGAGCTAAAACTATTCTAAATTGGCGAATATTTTCTTCGTTCAAATCTTTAAGACTGGCCACCTTCGCGATCCGCAAAAATGCCCGCAAATAATGTTCGTAATTTTCCCGAGTTTTCGGAGCCCGATTTTTTTCTATCTCCAGATAATCCAAATAATCTTTGAGTAGCTTATCAAGTTCTGCCATACTTAAATTATACAGCCGCTATTGGCTATACCCTAGTGGCTAGTTGCTAAATTATGAAACCAGTAGTATTAGCCATCCTTGATGGCTGGGGCATTGGTAAAAAAGATGCCACCAATCCTATCCATGTCGTAAATCCCCAAAATATTAATTATATTAAGCGAAATTTTCTTTCCGGCAGCTTGCAGGCATCCGGAATCGCTGTTGGCTTGCCCTGGAACGAAGAAGGCAACAGTGAAGTCGGCCATTTAACTATGGGCGCTGGCAAAATTGTTTATCAACACTACCCCCGAATTAGCACGGCGATTCAAAACGAAAGTTTTTTTCAAAATGAAGTTCTACTCAAGGCCATTGAACACTCAAAAATCAATAATTCCGCGCTCAATCTTATTGGGCTAATCACCGAAGGCAATATTCATGCGTCGCTGGAGCATATTTTGGCTCTCATAAAATTGGCTCAAAGCAATGGCGCGCCCAAAATTAATCTTCACTTTTTCAGTGATGGCAAAGATAGCGACCCAAAATCAGTATTAAAATTGCTGGCTAAAATCAATTTGCCTATTGCTACTATCAGCGGCCGCTACTATGCCCTAGACCGCGATCGGCATTGGGATCGCACGGAAAAAGTTTATAACTGCCTCGTCGGCAATGGTCCAGCTATCGCTAAACTAGAAAACCATATTCAAAAATATTACGACAAGGGATTAACCGACGAATTCGTTGAACCCGCAGCTATCGGAACTGATCCCGCGATTAATGCCATTAAAGATAACGATTCAATAATCTTTTTTGATTTTCGAGAAGACAGTATCCGCCAAATAGCGGAAAGTTTTATCAATCCCAATTTTAAAAATTTCCCGATTAAAAATTTTACTAATCTTTTTATTGCCACAATGACTAATTATTCCGATGCCTTTAAGGTGCCCGTGGCTTTCCCTTCAGAAATCATAAAACGGCCAATCGGAAAAATAATTTCCGAAGCTGGAAAAACCCAATTACGGATCGCAGAAACGGAAAAGTACGCCCATCTCACCTACTTCTTCAATGGACTCAAAGATCAGCCTATGGAAAATGAATTCCGCGTTCTCGTGCCTAGCCGCAATGTGCCTCGGCACGATGAATATCCCGAAATGATGGCTTCAGAAATTACCTCTCGCGCTCTTCAAGCTATAGAAGGCGGCGGCTTTGATTTTATTCTTATCAATTATGCCAATCCCGATGTTATTGCCCACACTGGCAATTTTGAAGCCTCGTTAAAAGCCGTGGAAGTGATAGACGCCCAAATCGGAAAATTAACCGCCGCGATTCTCCAACAAAATGGCGCGCTTATTATTACTTCCGATCATGGCAATATTGAGAGAATGCTTAATCCCTTAACCTGGATGCCCGAAACTATGCACGATACCAGCCCCGTGCCCGTATATATAGTAGGCCATCAATTCAAAACTCACGTTAAAAACGATACTGAAATTGATTACTTAGAAAAAAACACTACCGGCATACTGTCCGACATTACTCCAACGATTTTAGAATTGCTGGAGTTGCCAGAACCGCCTGAAATGACTGGAAAAAGCTTGATAAAACTTCTACGTTAAAGTTGAAAATTGAGGCTCGCAAGGATATACTACGAAACATGTCGGGTAGTGAAAATTCGATTGCCTGTAATCAGCTAGATAATTATCATTACCCGATATCTAAAAAAGGTTAAAAAAAATGGCTCTTGTGGCCAGCTAAGAAGATTTAATCGAATTTCTACTACCCGATATGTTAAAAAAACGCCCACCAGTTGTTGTTGTCTTAGGAAGCGTGGATCACGGAAAAACCACGCTGCTTGATTACATTAGAATTAATTGCGCTAAAGCCGCCTCGCCTACGGCGGGCGAGCCTCGCCCAGTTGCTGGGCGGGAAGCCGGCGGCATTACCCAAGCGATTGGAGCCTATGAAATCCAACATAAAACCTCAAACAATTCCCGCATCGAACATCTAACATTTATAGATACCCCCGGACACGAAGCATTTTCAAAAATGCGCAGCCGCGGCGCTAAGATTGCGGATATCGCTATCTTGGTTGTAGCCGCTGATGACAGCGTGAAAGCCCAAACTAAAGAGGCTATTAAAATTATTCTGGACTCGGAAACTCCCTATGTGGTGGCGATCAATAAAATTGATAAACAACCAGAAATTACCAAAGTTAAAAACGATCTAACTCAATCTAATGTGCTCTTAGAGGGCTACGGCGGCAATATTCCTTTTCAACCAATTTCTGCCAAAACCGGAGAAGGCATTAATGAGTTGTTAGATTTAATTTTATTAACCGCAGATTTAGAAGATTTACAATATGACCCGGATAAAAAAGCCAAGGGCTATGTACTAGAATCAAAAATGGACAGCCGCCGCGGAATTTTAGCTTCTTTAATCATAAAAGATGGCGCGCTAAAAATTGGCGATGAAATTTTTGCTGGGAAATCCGAAGGCAAAGTCCGATCTTTAGAAAACTTTTTAGGAAAAAAAATAGATCGAGCCGAAGCCTGCGCTCCAGTTTTAATTACAGGGTTTAACTCTCTGCCTAAAATAGGCGAAGAATTTGAAGTGGGAAAATTATTGCCTACTGCCCCGACAGCTATCGCTAAAATTGTTGGCCCATCTAATGCAGGCGATACTCAAAATAAAAATCTTCTCCGGCTTATTTTAAAAAGCGATGTTTCTGGATCCGTAGAAGCTTTATCCGAAGTCATCCGTAATCTGCCTGCGCAAGATAAAACCATAAAAATTATTGAGGAGGGCGTAGGGGAAATTACTGATGGAGACGTAAAAATGGCGATCTCTACCAATGCCGCGATTGTTGGATTTAAAACCAAAATTACTAAAGCCGCGGAAAATCTTGCCCGAGAACATAGAATCCAAATTATCCAATCAGAAATTATTTATGAACTCATTAAAGCGGTGGAGGAAGAATTGCTCACGGAAAAAGAAAAATTTGAGGGAAAATTAGAAATCCTTGCCATCTTCAGCAAAAAAAGTAAAAAACAATTAATTGGCGGAAAAATATTGGAGGGCGAGATTAAGGTCAGCTCGTTTCTTCAAGTTGAACGAAATAAGGCTATTCTTGGTAGGGGGAAAATTCTTAGCCTTCAGCAAAATAAAAAAGAAGTAAAAAGGGTTGAGGCGGGATTAGAATGCGGACTCATTTTTGAATCGGACATCATAATAGCCGTCGGAGATATTCTAATCAGCCACTAGCCACTAGTGCCTAGCGACTAATCACTAATTATATGAGACATCACCGCCCAGAAAGAATCAGCGACCTTATCATAGAAGAATTAAATAAAATAATTCTCAAAGAATTGGAGTTTCCAGGCGCTTTAGTAACGATTACGGATGCCGCGGTAACGCCGAAATTAGACTATGCCATAATCAAATTCAGCGTCCTGCCATCAGAAAAATCCCAGGAGGTATTAAAAATATTGGGAAAAATGCAGCCTCATCTGCAATATTTATTAATAAGAAAATTAAATATCCGGCCTGTGCCAAAAATATCCTTTAAAATCGACTTGGGTCTAGAAAAAGCTGCTAAAGTTGAAAAAGCGCTTTTAGACGATTAAACTAATAAAATGGCGCCGTAGCCAAGTGGTAAGGCATCTCTCTGCAAAAGAGATATACGCCGGTTCGATTCCGGCCGGCGCCTCAACTAGTTACTATTCGCGAGTGGCTAGTCACTAAAACAAGCCCGGGTGGCGGAATGGCAGACGCAGAGGACTTAAGATCCTCCGCCGCAAGGCGTGTGGGTTCGACTCCCTCCCCGGGCATAAAGGCATTATTAATTCAATTAGAAATATTATGAAAAATATATTTATTATAATCATGGTCGCCATACTTCTTCTGATAGGGGGTATTTGGTGGTCAAATTCATCGCAATTAAACGACTCTAATATTATCTCAACGCAAGGAATACATTGGCATCCGCAACTCGCAATTTATATAGACGGGAAGAAACAAGACATTCCGGCAAATATCGGCGTCGGCCCACAGTATGGCTCAATGCCGACATTCGATGCGGGAATGCGCATGACCGCCATGCATACGCACGAATCAGACGGGACTATCCATCTTGAATTTCCGGGACGCGTAACGAAAGATGATATTATACTTGGTAACTTCTTCCGCATCTGGGGCAAAGACTTTATGGAATTCGGCCCGTCGGTTCACATGACGGTGAATGATGAGAAAAATACCGAACTTCAAAACTATATTATGAAAGACGGCGACAAAATTGAATTGCGATATGAATAAAATCACCCCGATAAAATATCGAGGTGTTTTTTATTCTATTAAATTTTTAATTTGCTGAGCTAAACGAGGCCAGCGAATTACCGGCTCCCAAGTCAAAAGAGCAACTAATTCTTTGGTGCTAAATCCCATTTTCTTGATTTTCTTAACCGCCCCAAGCGATCGCCAAAGAATATTTATATACTTCATCCTGGTATCGCGCATAGCTTGGATAATAAAATTTTTAGAAGCCTCCGGATAACTGCTAATTTCTTTTTCGAGTTTAGAATAAGAACGATAAAAAAAGTCATAGTATTCCCCGTCAACATCGACAACGATCAATTTCTCAAAAATACCGCCCGGGTTTCTGCCGCCAATCAAACTAGCTAAAATTTCGTCGCGCGCGTCTTCTAAAGCATTTTTTGTAGCTACTTGAAGATAGTATAAAACCGATAAAACTAGCCGCGCCTGCTCCGATTGGACCTCCTTTAATTGCGTCCTTAAAGAACGCAGTTCTTTAGCCAAACAAAGTTCGCGTTGCTCATACTCCCAACCATCAAGAAAAACATCCGAAAGCAAAGAATAAATCGCATGCTGCTCTTCGTGATCGTATACAGATATAGACAACCACCCCAGAATCATTCTTTCTAATCTTTTTAACCAACTTAATTTTTCCGCCGTAATAGTGCCGATTAAACTTTCAAATGGAGCATTTCTTAGAAAAACTCCCACGCTAAGATCCGCAATTCGTTTTTGATCTTCGGTAACCTCTTGAACCGAATAAAAAAGATTGAAAAAAATCCTTGTATAGTCCTCCAAATTATTACAATGAAAATGCAAAATGATTGGCCCGCAAAAAACTTTCACTCGACCAATAGGATCGCGGCCAAATAAAACGCGATATAAATCTCGATCATTAGGATACTGATCCCGAAAATCCATAATAGCTTTCCGCGCCTCGCCATAACTAGCAATTATCTCCGCTATCTGCTCCAGATGATTAGAATTTAAGCCATAATTATTTCCCAATTCTTTGGCTTCCGAACAAAGCTCTTCGGTAGAAAGATCGGGGTCTCGGCGAATTAAATCTAAGACTCGTACCTGCAACAAGGCTATTCCAATTTTTTGTCGCAAATATTTCTTGCGGAATTCATCCAATGTTTTCTGGCGCTCTTTTTTCGGCAATAAAATAATTTTTTTAAATTCTAATCGCGCGTCAAATGCTTCTCCCTGAACAAAAATTGAATTTTTGAGAAATCGAGCCAGGCCGTTTTTTCGAAAAAGTCACATTCTGTCCCCTCCCTAAATCAAAACGAGGTTTTGATCGGGCGAACAATTTGCTAAGCAAATTATTTTAGCCTTTTCATCCATTTTCAAAGATCCGTGCGACAAAATCGCAAATCCATACTCGCACCTTTATCTTAAAAAATCAACGGCAAAACTTGATTTTAAAAGATACGAGGTTATGATATTAAACAGCTTATTGAAAAGGCTAAAGCCCTATTGGGCTCGCCCGATCAAATTTTAAAAATTTAATTTAGGGGGGTAGCTATGAAAAAGTATCCTTATCCGCGGGTGCTCCTGAAGATCACGGGCGAAGCAATCCGCGGCACAAACCGAATTTTTGATAGAAAAGCGCTAGATTTTTTAGCAGATGAAATCAAATCCATCCACGGCAAAGTAAGCCTAGCTATTGTCATTGGGGGCGGCAACATTGTCCGCGGCAAAGATCTAATAGAAAATTTCCAAACAACTCCTTCGGCGGCAGACCATATTGGAATGACGGCCACGATTCTCAACGCCTTAATCATCCAAGACTTTCTGGAAAAAAAAGGAATGGAAACGCGAGTGTTAAGCTCAATTGAAATCCGAGCGGTGGCAGAACCCTACATCATCCGCCGCGCTATCCGGCATTTAGAAAAAGGGCGCATTGTCATTCTTGCAGGAGGCACAGGTAATCCCGGGGTTACCACAGACACTGCTGCAATTTTACGCGCCTCTGATATCCAAGCAAACATCATAATGAAAGGCACTAAGGTTGATGGGGTTTTTGACTCTGACCCTACCAAGATGAAGAACGCGCAATTCCTACCAAAACTTTCTTTCCGAGAATTCTTGGAAATGGGCTTAGGCGGCATTCTAGACCGCACCGCCGTTGCTCAAGCGGAAATGAAAAAAATGCCGATCTTTGTTTTCAACCTTTTTAAAAAAGGCAATTTACTGAAAGCTATCCAGGGAAAAGCCCTTGGATCTAAAATTTCTTAAATCTCTCCCTCCGACGTAACGTC
>Ga0209542_10006622_pt1 | contig 22470 bp, 19 predicted proteins | sample RifCSPhighO2_01_FD_184028 | JGI IMG/M metagenome (GOLD analysis project Ga0209542, IMG submission 184028) | Soil microbial communities from Rifle, Colorado - Rifle CSP2_plank highO2_0.1 (SPAdes) (version 2) | ecosystem: Environmental > Terrestrial > Deep subsurface > Rock core/Sediment ... | reverse complement strand
GGCCAATAAGAATTAAAATAATACCGATCGTTTTTTTGATTTTCGGTTTGTTATTGATATATTCTTTAACGATTTTAAGCAGGTTCATAAACATTCAATAAAATGGATTCTGCGCGGGCGATGGGATTTGAACCCACGACCTTCCCCGTGACAGGGGGACACTCTAACCGGACTGAGCTACGCCCGCATATTTATTAAGTTTTATGCCAGGGGTGAGGATCGAACTCACGGCCTCGGCCTTATGAAAGCCTTGCTCTACCACTGAGCTACCCTGGCAAAAATTTATGTTGCGGGGGTTGGATTTGAACCAACGACCTCAGGGTTATGGGCCCTGCGAGCTACCAGACTGCTCTACCCCGCGCCTATATTGTACCAGTATTCGCCAAAAAATCAATCTTTGCCCAACCAATCACTATATTTCCTACTCCAAAACTATCGAAACTATCGAAGAATCGATAGTTTCGATAGTTTTGCGTTCCTCTGATTTCAAAGCCAACCAGAGTCAGCTGCATTTGCCGCCTATAGGACAGAAATGCGGTCGGTTAGGCTATTGGAATAGGCGAGATGTTTGGTTTCATTTCAAAATATTGACATTTTATCAATATTTTGCTATACTATAGCCATAATATAAACAGTTCTTTTTAAACCGATAATTCAAGGTTTTTAAGCCAAATGAGGCGAGTATCTGGGAAGCTATTTTGATAGCTTTTCAAATACTCGCCTCATACCGAAGCGAGGACTGCGCCGGACAGATTTCCGGCCAATCCAAACCTACAGGAGGTGTGCTATGGAAAATACGAATCATACCCTAACAAGCCAGAAGCGCGCCCAGGAAATCATGGGGCACAACTACTTCGGCGTCGCGGAAGCGATCCGGCATTTTGGGGTCAATCCTTCGAGGCAACAGCTCGCCGCTCTTGCCGAAGTCCCGTTCACGGAAGCGACGCTCGAGGAGTGCAAGAATACGCACGTTCTCGCAGCGGTTTTCCCGCTCTCGATCCTCGAGATCCGCGGCAAGGTTCTCGGCAACCAGCGCCTGTTCTACAACCAGGACTGGTACAACAGGGAATCCTTCGCCAAAGATCGCAGAGAAGCGGAGTGGCGCTTGGTTCGCAAGACCTCCGTTCCGAACTCAACCGGCAATACCTGGAACGAGCAGCGGGCTCTTCTCGCCAAGAATGAGGAGACGCCGACCGCCCGGGTAATGGTCTACACGATCATCGGCCACTTCCTGGTCACCGGCGAACGGCTGTTCGAACACATCTATGTCCGGTGTTCGGATATCGTCCGGTGTTCGGATGTCGGCTTAAGCGGCTACCGGGTCCTTGTCGGCGACTTCGGTTCGGATGACCTAGTCATCTACGACTACTGGGACGACAACTGCCGCGACAACATCGGCGTGGCCTCGACTCGGAAGTTCGACTGAGCCTTGAACACTTGAGGGTTTGACCCTCTCGCAACCTTGAGCCTTCGGCGCGAATTTTTTTTCGCAGCGCCGAAGGCTTATTTATTTTTATACTGCCAGGAGGGTTGACTTCATGCCAGTGCGTTTTTTGCTTTTATCTTAAATTTTGATATAATTATTATATGTTAAAAGACAGTAAGCGGGTCCGCTTATTTGCTTTAATTTTCGCCAATGTTCTGGTTTGGGCTTCTTTTTTAAGCATTATTTTTTTTACCAATCCTAAAAGCGCCGGCAGGCTTGGCGTTGTTGTTTTGTATGCGAGTTTTGCGATAGGCTTGATCTGTTTAATACTCTTTTTATGGCAGTTGATAATTTTGAAAAAAAATTAATAAAATCTCTGCAAAAAAGACACGATTCCGAAGCCGAAAGGTTAAAGCGTTTTCTTGCTATGCCCGATCTGACGCGCGTTCAGGATAGTCCCTTATTGGATCTTGCCAGGCGCATTGTCGGACTGCCGCGCTTTGCTAAATTTAAAAATTTGGAGGCGCCGGAAATCGTGAGTTATGACATAAGTTTTGATCTTTTTAATTTTCCTCCCGATCACCCGGCCCGAAAACCGTCCGACACTTATTTTGTTGATAAAAATCATGTTTTGCGGACTCACACCACGGTAATGTGGTATTACCATCTGAATTTGTCCGAAGTAAGAAATAAAATCAAGAAAGGCGAGCCTGTCGGCGCGTTATCGTACGGCAAGGTTTACCGCAAAGACGAAATAGACCGCCAGCACATGAACGTGTTCCACCAGATGGACGGCTGGTATTTATGCCGCAAAAAAGACCACATTATAACCATAGACGACCTGAAGGATGTTTTAGTTGAAATAGCTCAGGCAATTTTTGGTAAAGACATTAAATATCGTTTTAATACTGACGAGTTTCCGTATACGGATCCGTCAATTGAGATGGAAGTCAAGATTTCGCAAAGATGGATAGAGGTTCTGGGCGCCGGCGTGGTAAGTAAGAAAGTTCTAAAAAATCTTGGCGTTAATCCAGAAGAATATAATGGTTGGGCGTTCGGGTTTGGACTTGAACGGCTAGCTATTATCAGTATGGATTTGCCGGACATTCGCCTCTTGTGGTCGCAAGACGAAAGAGTGAAGAAGCAATTAAAACTGGGAAATAAATATAGAGAGGTTTCCAAATTCCCGCCCATTACCCGCGACATTTCGTTTATAGTCTGCAAAGACTTTATCCCCAACGATTATTTTGATTTGGTAAGAGATTTTGGGGGAGATTTGGTTGAAGAAGTGCGGCTTTTGGACAAGTACTCAAATTCTAAAAAGTTTGGACAGGGTAAATTAAGCTACACGTACCGTATTATATATAGAAGCAATGACAGGACTCTTTTGTCGGATGAAGTGGATAAAATTCAGGAAAAAATCTACAGCAGAACCGCCAAACAATTTAAAGCGAAGTTGAGATGATGTAAAACATAAAGCGAAAAATGCAAAGCAACAACTCAAAATTCAAAAAAGAACCCACTTATACAGCTAAGGATATTTACGTTTTGGAAGGGCTTGAGCCGGTCAGAAAACGGCCCGGGATGTATATCGGCTCAACTGGCGTTGACGGTCTGCATCATTTAATTTGGGAAGTGGTTGATAATTCTATTGATGAAGCCATGGCCGGTTATGCCAAAAATATTGAAGTGGCGCTTCTTCCCGATAATAAAGTTAAAGTAATTGATGACGGCCGGGGCATTCCGGTTGAAACGCACAAACAGACAAAGAAATCGGCGCTGGAAACGGTGATGACGACGCTTCACGCCGGCGGCAAATTTGGCGGCGAATCGTATAAAGTTTCCGGCGGTTTGCACGGCGTCGGCGTTTCGGTGGTTAATGCTCTTTCGCGCCGGCTTAAAGCCGAAGTTTGCCGCGACGGTTGTCTTTGGGCGCAAGAATATGAAAGAGGCGCCGCTAAAACCAAGGTTAAAAAAATTGGCGTTTGCAAAAAAACCGGCACCACTATTACTTTTGATCCCGATCCGGAAATCTTTAAAGAAATTAAATATGACAGTAAAAGAATTTTAGGACATTTGCGGGAACAGACCTATTTAACCCGCGGCGTCAGAATTGTTTTTCGCGACGAAAGAGAAAACATTCCCGCTTCCTACGCTTTTTATTTTGAAGGCGGCATCGTGTCTTTTGTTAAATTTTTAGTGAATGGCGGGAAACCGATTCACGACAATATTTTTTACGCTTCAAAAACCATTGATAATATTTTGGTTGAGGCCGCTTTTCAATACACTGAAAATATCCAACCGGAAGAATTAAGTTTTGCCAATAATATTCACACCGGCGAGGGCGGCATGCATCTTACCGGCTTTCGAACAGCTTTAACCCGCACTTTAAACGATTATGCCAGGAAAAATAGCTATATTAAAGAATCGGAGGAAAACCTGACCGGCGACGATGTCAGGGAAGGCCTTTCCGTTGTTTTGAGCGTTAAGCTTGGCGAGCCGCAGTTTGAAGGCCAAACCAAAGCCCGGTTGGGGAATCCCGAAGCCAGAACCGCGGTTGAAGCAATTATCGGCGAGACTTTGTCTGAATGGCTTGAAAAAAACCCGGCTGACGCCAGAAAAATTTTGGGGAAAACGATTTTGGCGTCAAAAGCCAGAAAAGCGGCTAAGGCGGCGAGGGAAACGGTTTTAAGAAAAGGCATTTTGGAAGGATTGGCTTTGCCCGGTAAACTGGCTGATTGTTCAAGCAACGATCCGACCGAATCAGAGCTTTTTATTGTTGAAGGCGACAGCGCCGGAGGTTCGGCCAAGCAGGGCCGCGACAGAAAATTTCAGGCGATTCTGCCTTTGCGCGGCAAAATTTTGAATGTTGAAAAAGCCAGAATTGACAGAATTTTGGCGTTCAAAGAAATTAGGGCCTTGGTTATCGCTCTCGGCACGGCCATTGCCGAGGAGTTTGATATTTCCAAATTGCGTTATCATCGGATTATTATTATGACCGACGCCGATGTTGACGGCGCTCATATCAGAACCTTGCTTTTGACTTTGTTATTCCGCTATTTTCCCGAATTAATAAATCAAGGCCATATTTACATTGCCCAGCCGCCGCTTTATAAAGTTCAAGCCGCCAAAAGAGCGGAGTACGCTTATACCGAGGAAGACAAAGAAGAAGTCTTGGAGGCGTTTAAAAAAGATAAAATATTGAACCCCAATATTCAACGTTATAAGGGCTTGGGAGAAATGAACCCCGAGCAATTGTGGGAAACCACAATGGACCCGGAAAACAGGTCAATGAAACAGGTTATAGTTGAAGATGCTGAAAAGGCCGACAAGATTTTTAGTATATTGATGGGCGATGAAGTTGCCCCGCGCAAAAGATTTATCCAAACCCACGCCAAGGCGGTTAAGAATCTTGACATATAATTTATTGTTTGGTAATCTAATCAGCAGAGGCCCGCGGGCTTTTTAAAATTACCTAAATTTATGAGTTATTTAGAGAGGATAAAAAATTATTTTAAGGAAGTTAGAATCGAAATGAGCAAGGTTAATTGGCCGACAAAAAACCAGACTGTTAATTACACTCTGGTGGTTATTGGCGCGTCTGCCGTTGTGGCGGTATTTTTGGGCGTCCTGGATTATTTTTTCGGTTTAGGGATGAATTTTTTCTTATTTAGATAATATATGGCGAAACAACAATCGCAAGGAAGAAATTGGTATGTGCTTCATACTTATTCCGGTTACGAAGACGCGGTAGTGCGCAACTTGAAGCAGAGAATTGAATCCTTGGATATGCAGGATAAAATTTTTAATGTTTTGGTGCCCAAGGAAAAGAAAATTAAAATTAAAAACGGCAAGCGCCGGGTTATTGAAGAAAAAATTTATCCGGGTTATGTTTTGGTTGAAATGATTAATACCGACGCTTCTTGGTATGTGGTGCGCAACACTCCCCGCGTCACCGGTTTTGTCGGTTCGGGCACTACGCCGATTCCGGTGTCTAAAGAAGAAATGAAAGAACTGCAAAAACGGATGGGCGGCACCGAATCAAAATACAAAATTGAATTTTCGGTTGGCGATCCGATAAAAATTGTTGATGGTCCATTCAAGGATTTTGACGGCAAAGTTAGTGAGATTGACGAAGAGCGCGGCAAAGTTAAAGTTTTGATTTCAATGTTTGGTCGGGAGACGGCAGTGGAGTTGGATTCGCTTCAGATTAAAAAATTGTAATAATCCGAATAAAAATGCAGAATATTCGTAGTATTCGGATGAAATTCGTAAATTCGGATTACTAAACGAAAGCGTATGGCGAAGAAAATAAAGACAATTATAAAAATCCAAATTCCGGCCGGAGCGGCGACAGCCCAGCCCCCGGTGGGCACGGCTTTGGGCCCGCACGGCCTAAATATCGGCGAATTTATAAATAAGTTTAACGCGGCCACCAAAGATATGGCCGGCGATATTGTTCCGGTTGTAATTACGGTTTATGAAGACAGAACTTTTGATTTGAAATTTAAAACTTCGCCGGCGGCGGCGCTTCTCAAAAAAGCAGCCGGCATTGAGAAAGGCAGCGGTAGTCCAAAAAAGCAAAAAGTCGGAAAAGTTACGATGATGCAAATCCGCGAAATCGCCGAAAAGAAATTTATTGATTTAAACGCCAATGATTTGGAAGCGGCCGAGAAAATTGTTATGGGCACGGCGCGTTCAATGGGAATTGAGGTAGAAGCTTAAAAATTTTATGAGGAAGGAGGAGATGAAGATGGGGCATTTTTGGGCGGAGTATTTGTGTTCCAAGTGCGGGGGACCGGTTAGTTTTATGGTTTCTAACACTCACTTGTTGATTTTTGACTGTGAGTGTGTAGCATGTGGCAAGAATCAAATTATGGTAAAAAACCCACTGAACCTTTTATGTGAGGGAGAAGGAGTATTGGTATATTGCGTCGAGTGCGGTGCAAAATACAAAAAAGAAAAACCTGACACTATTATTACAATAAAGCCGGGTACAATAAAACCGGGGAATAAAAGGAAGTAAAAGAAGAAAAATGTATCTCAAGGATGGTAATCGCCATCCTTTTTTTTTATTTGTATAAAATATTAGCTATAGCAAAAATGTTATACAAATTTCGGCGGGGTTTTACTATTTAAAATATTATGGTATTTTAAAATCATAGTCAAACATGACAATGACGAAATATCAACCGGTAATTGGCTTAGAAGTCCATATCGAACTCAAAACCAAAACCAAAATGTTTTGCGCCTGCAAAAATGACCCGGATGAACGACATCCTAATATTAATATTTGTCCGATTTGCACCGGCCAGCCGGGAACTTTGCCGGTTATCAACGAAGAGGCGGTTAATAAAGTTATCAGAGTCGGCTTGGCTTTAAAAAGTAAGATTAAAGAGGTTGTTAAGTGGGACAGAAAAAATTATTTTTATCCCGATCTGCCAAAAGGATATCAAATTTCTCAATATGATAATCCGATTTGTGTGGGAGGAGCGTTAAATATTCCTGGTTTTGGCAAAAAAGTTAAAATAAGACGAATTCATCTTGAAGAAGATACTGGCCGACTTATTCATTTTGGCCATATTGGCCATTCTTTAGTTGATCTTAATCGGGCCGGCGTGCCTTTAATGGAGCTTGTAACCGAGCCGGATTTAAATTCCGGAGAAGAAGTCAGCGCTTTCAGTCAGGAACTGCAGTTAATACTGCGCTATCTGGGCGTTTCTGACGCTAATATGGAAAAAGGGCAAATGAGAGCGGAGGCCAATGTCTCGCTCAAATCCGCAGGCGCCAAAGAATTTGGCGTAAAAGTGGAGATAAAAAATTTAAATTCTTTTAAAGCGGCGCGCAATGCCATTGATTATGAAATTAAGCGGCAAACAGAACTTCTTGAACATGGCAAGAAAATTATTCAGGAAACGCGCGGCTGGAGTGAAGATAAAGGACGAACTTTTTCCCAACGGATAAAAGAAGAATCGCACGATTATCGTTATTTTCCTGAGCCGGATTTACCGCCTTTAAAAATTGATTTTGGATTAGTTGAGAAGCTTAAAACAACATTGGGAGAATTGCCTCAAGATAAACGCGATCGTTTTAAGAGACAATATGGTTTAACCGATTCTCAAATTAACATTTTAGTTAATGACAAAAAATTAGCCGGGTTTTTTGAAAATGTTGTGAGCGAATTTTTAAACTGGGAAAAAATTGGCTTGGACAAAGATAGTTTGTCAGCCAAGGATTTAGACGCCAAGCCGCATTTGGTTGAAAATGAAAAACAAACGCTTATGAATTTAGCGGCTAACTATCTTTTAAGCGATTTTTTGGGGCTTTTAAATAAGGCCTCGGCCGAAGTTGACGATATAAGAATCAGCGCCGAAGATTTTGCCGAATGGGTTGGATTAATCCACCGGGACGTTATAACTTCCCGCGCCGCCAAAGAAGTGTTTAAAGAAATGTGGGCAACCGGCAAAGATCCTTCGCAGATTATAAAAGAGAAAAACTTAATCCAAGTTGAAGATGCTGATGCCATTGAAAAAATTGCTTTAAAGGTTATAGCGGAAAATCCTAAAGCAGCGGGGGATTACAGGAAAGGAAAAGAAGCATCGCTTCAATTTTTGGTTGGTGCGGCGATGAAGGAATCTAGAGGGACGGCTCGAGCGGAAGTGGTGTTGGATATTTTGAAAAAATTATTGAAATAAGAAAAATTGTTGAATTAAAACATCTAAAATATCTAAAACGTTTTCGCCGCATAAGATTGCTTCAGCAAATTAATGCGGCGATTTTTTATCACTCAATTTATCATTATTCAATTTATTTGAGTGTTTTCGGAAATTCTTTAACTAAAAATTCTTTAACTAATTTTTCGGTTTCCTTCTGATTTTTAATCCAGTGGATTCTTTTGTCTTTTTTGAACCAGGTCATCTGGCGCTTGGCGTAATGTTCTATTTCTTTTTGCAGGGTTTCAACCATTTTATTATAAGACTGTTTATTTTGAAGATAGTAAGCGATGTAGCGGTATTCAAGGCCGAAATCTTCAAGCCGCTTCCAGCTTAACCCGGATTTTTTTAAATTTATAATCTCTTTAATCATTCCTTGTTTTAATCTTTTCAGCAATCGCGTTTTTATTAATTTTTTCAGTTCTTTCGCGTTGCGCTTAATGCCTATTATTAGCACTTCGTATTTTGGCTCGGATTTTAATATGGGTACTTTTTTTCCGGATTTGATAACTATTTCCAGAGCCCTGATTAAACGGCGGCGGTTGTTTTTATCTATATTTTTAGCTCGCCGCGGATCCAATTTTTTTAGCCGGTTAAATAATTCTTTTGCGGATTTTTTTTCCAATCCGGCTCTTAATTTGATATCTGGTTTGACTTTTGGAATTGCTATATTATCTGTGATAGTTTTAATGTAAAATCCTGCCCCGCCACAGATGATGGGAATTTTTCCGTGACTGTGAATTTTTTTGATTGCTTTTTCCGATAGCTTTTTGTAGTGAGCAACAGTAAATTGTTTCTTTGGGCTGGTTATATCCAGAAGATGATGGGGGATTTTTGCCATTTCTTTTTTGGTAATTTTGCCGGTGCCGATATCCATTCCTTTGTAAACTTGTCTTGAGTCAGCAGAAATAATCTCGCCATGAAATTTTTTGGCGAATTTTACTGCCAATTCTGACTTGCCAGAAGCGGTTGGGCCTAAAACGACGATGATTTTCGGATATCTTGACAAAATTTTCGGCATTGCTACAATTTTATCTTAAAAGCGTCTTTAAAAAAGGAGGTGATTTTTATGGGCTTTATGGATTTTGGAGTCATCCCGATTGAAGGGAGGAAGAGGCTGGAGATAATCTCTGTTGCTTTTTATGAGATACCCAGCAGGGCAACCCATTTGTATCTTAGGAATGGCCATATTTCATTCGGCTTTTCTCCCTCTTTTAAATTTAAAGAAAGAGAAAAGTCGCGCAGAGGAAGATTCCTGAAAATTCCGGCTGGCGCCAGGACAGTTTGTTTTCCAGAGTATTCATTTAAATCTGAAGGTCACCATTATGGTCAGCCGCAGTGGCTGTAGTTCTTTTTCCGTCGCGGGAGGAGTTTTAGCTCCTCCCCCTTTTTTTAAATAATTTTTTCGGTTATTTCTTTTCTTATTTTTCCAACAAGTTTTTCAATTTTCATTTCGCCTTCAAGATCGCGACGATAATGCCGGACATTAACGGTTTTATTTCTGATTTCCTTGTCGCCGACAACTAAAATATAAGGAACTTTTTCGAGTTCGGCGCCGCGGATTTTTTTGCCAACGGTTTCATTGGCGTTGTTTATTTCGGCGCGGATATTGTTTTTTAAGAATTCCGCGCAGGTTTTTTGGGCGTATTTTTCGTGCCGCGAACCAACAGGCAGAATTTTAATCTGAACCGGCGAAAGCCATAAAGGGAAAGCGCCCGCATAATGTTCAATTAGAATCCCGACAAAACGTTCAAGCGAACCGTAAATAACTCTATGAATGACCGCCGGTATTTTTTTCTTGCCGTCTTTATCTATATAAGTTAAACCAAAACGTTTCGGTATCTGGAAATCTAATTGAATTGTCCCGGTCTGCCACTCACGGCCAAGAGAATCCTTCATCAATATGTCAATTTTTGGTCCATAAAATGCGCCCTCTTCTTTTTCCATCAGATATTTTTTTCCGCTTTTTTTAAGAATTTCTTCCAGCCACCTTTCGGCTCTATTCCAGGTTTTAATGTCGCCCATAAATTCTTTAGGTTTAGTCCCAAGCCGGAATGAATACTCAATGCCAAAAATAGAATAAAATCTCTCGGTAATTTCTAAAATTCTTTCGTATTCATCCTTTATCTGATCTTCGGAGACAAAAATATGGGCATCGTCTTGGGAAAATTCCCTGACTCTGAAAAGACCATTTAACGTTCCTGACCGTTCATAGCGGTGAAGAGTGTCGGTATCAGATAGGCGCAGGGGAAGCTCGCGATAACTTTTTTGTTTATTGGCGAAAACTACCATCGCATTGGGGCAATTCATCGGCTTCAATGCGTAATTTTCTTTTTCTTCGGTTTTGGAAATAAACATGCTTTCTCGATAATGTTTCCAATGACCGGAAGTTTCATATAGTTCTTTTTTATTTATCAGCGGACTTTTTATTTCATAGTAGCCGCGCGCAGTATGTTCTTTCCGCCAGAAGTTAATAAGTTCGTTAATAATAATTAATCCTTTAGGCAGCCAATAAGGCATTCCCGGGGCTGTTTTATGAAACATGAATAATTCGAGTTTGGGCCCAAGTTTTTTATGATCTCTTTTTTCGGCCTCTTCCATCATTTTCAGATGTTTTTCCAATTCTTTTTTCGTTTCAAAAGCTACGCCGTAAATTCTTTGAAGCTGAGGATTTTTTTCATCTCCCCGCCAGTAAGCGCCGGCTATTGAAGTCAATTTAAAAGCGTCGACGTTAATTTCGCCGCTATTTTTAACATGGCCGCCGGCGCAAAGATCAACAAATACATCGCCGGTTTTGTAAATTGAAAGCGGCTTTTTTTCTTTGGTATATTCGTTAATAAGTTCAAGTTTGAAAGGTTGATCTTTAAAAATTCTCTTGGCTTCGGCAACGGTGATTTTTTTGTCGGCGAATGACAGCTTTTGATAAATTAATTTTTTAATTTCTTTTTCAAAATCTTTAAGATCTTCCGGCGTTAAACTCCTCGGAAGCAAAAAATCGTAATAAAATCCGTTTTCAATTACGGGTCCGATTCCAAGTTGGGCGTCCGGAAATTTTTTTAGAACCGCCATTGCCAAAAGGTGAGATAGAGAATGTTTTATATTTTCTATTTTCATTTTTCTTTATTTAATTTCGGAATTCTTGGACTTTGTCGCATATAACGCTAAGAGTGCCGTTGCGTTCCGAGACTTTTCCCTGAACTACAATAATGTTGTTTTCCCGCCAAATATCCGGGTTTTTTTCCAGTATATCGGGGAATACGACCACTTCTATCTTATTAGCCCAGTCTTCAAGTTTTGTAAAGAGCATCAGACGACCGTTTTTAGCAACATGTTTTTGAATGCCGGAAATCAGCCCGCCGATAGCGATTTTTTGTCCGATTAAAGCCGGTTTGATTTTTTGGATCATCAGCGATTTTTTTTCCATAATTTCTTGGTAATCCTGCATTGGGTGTTCGGAAGTATAAAACCCCAAAAATTCTTTTTCCCAGGCCAGTTTTTCTTTTTTAGCCGCCGGTTCGGTGTTTTTTAGTTTTAACGGCGCCACGGTTGAGTAAGATTCAAAAAGCCCTGTTTGTAATGAAGAGCGGCTTTTGTGAGCGTCTCTTAAATACCGCAGAAGTTCTTCCACGTTGTTATTAAGCAGCCGTCTTTCGTTAAAAACATCCAAAGCCCCGCATTTTATAAGAGCTTCAAGAGATTTTTTGTTTAAATCAGATGGCGAGATTCTTTCAAGGAAATTTTGGAGATTTAAAAACCCGCCGCTTTTTTCTCTTTCATTAATTACGCTTTTAGCGGTGTTAGTGCTTAAATTTTTTACTGCTGAAAACCCGAATCTGATTTTCTTTTTTTCATCTTTGCCCCCGTTAGAAGCGGGACTTCTAACGGGGCTAATCAAAGTGAAATTTTCCAAACTTTCATTAATATCCGGCGGCAAAATATCAATTCCCATTTTTTTGGCTTCGGTCATAATTAAAGCAACACGCTCCAGATTGGAACTCTCGGCATTTAAAAGGGCGGTCATAAATTCTCCCGGGTAGTTGGCTTTGAGAAAAGCCGTTTGATAGGCAATCATGGCGTAACAAGCGGCATGGGAGCGGTTGAAACCATAACGGGCGAAAGGTTCAACATATTGCCAGATTTTTTCCGCGATTGACTTGGGAATTCCGTTATGAGTCATGCCGTTTATTAATTTTTCCGACTGTTCGTTTAAGAGTTTTTTGATTTTCTTACCCACCGCTTTTCTTAAAATGTCGGCTTCAGCCAGAGTGAACCCGGCCAGTTGATTGGCAATTTGCATCAGCTGTTCCTGGTAAACGGCGATACCATAGGTCTTCTTCAATATCGGTTCCAGTTTTGGATGCAGGTAGGAAACCCGTTCCTTTCCATGTTTTCTTAAAATATAGCTCGGGATCAGCTCTATGGGGCCGGGTCTGAATAATGACACCATGACGATAATATCTTCAAGTTCGGTTGGTTTTAATTCTTTAAGATAACGCCGCATCCCTGAAGATTCTAATTGGAATACGCCGACAGTGTCGGCTTCCCGCAAGATGTCAAACGTCTCTTCGTTGTCAAGGGGAATAGTATAAATATCTATTTTTTGGCCATAATTTTTTTCTATAAGTTCAACCGTTTTTTCAATGGTGGTTAAATTTCGCAATCCCAGAATATCCATTTTTAAAAGTCCTAAGGCCTCAACGGAACGCATTTCATATTGAGTTACCAGCGCCTGTTCTCCGTCTTTTTTGCCGTTTGACTTTATTGCCCATTGCAGCGGCATATATTCGGTGATTGGATTTTTGGTGATAACAACGCCGCAGGCGTGAGTGGAGGCGTGGCGCGCCACTCCTTCCAATTTTTTAGCCGTTTGGATTAGTTGCCTGGCTTGGGGGTCAATATCCACCGCTTGTTTCAGCTCGGCAACGTTTTCCAGGGATTTCTCAAGCCAGCCGGTTTTTATTCCTTGGGTTGGATTAAAAGGTATTAATTTCGCGATTTTGTCACAAAAACCATAACCAAATCCCAAGGCTCTGCCCGCATCGCGGATAGCGGCGCGAGCCGCCATGGTCCCAAAAGTGATAATTTGAGCCACATGTTCGCGGCCATATTTTTTTGAAATATATTCTAAAACTTCATTACGTCTGTGATCGGCAAAATCAAGGTCTATATCGGGCGGCGTGACGCGATCCGGGTTTAAAAATCTTTCAAAGAGCAGATTGTATTTTATCGGGTCAATATTAGTGATGCCGATTAGATAGGAAATCAATGAGCCGGCCGCCGATCCGCGGCCCGGACCGACGGCGATTTCCTGATTTTTTGCCCAGTCCACAATATCCCATACTATAAGAATATACGACGCGAAGCCGGTTTTTTGAATTGTGTCAAGTTCAAACTTAAAGCGATCCGACAATTCTTTTGGTGCCTCATCAAGAGAATTAAAACCAAAGCGTTTCCTAAGGCCTTCTATGGCCAATAATTCCAAATAACTTTCGGCCGTTGTGTTTTCCGGCAATTTGAAATGGGGGAATTGCGAAGCGCCGAATTCAAATTCAAAATTAACGGCATCAACAATTTTTTGGGTGTTGGAAATTGCTTCCGGGATCTCGCTAAAAAATTCAGCCATTTCTTCAGCCGATTTAAACGATGGATTTGTTCCTTTAAACGATAAGCGATTAGGATCGGAGATTTTATTGCCGGTGCCGATCGCCAAGAGCACATCGTGATAATCTTCATCCTCTTTTGAAATATAATGAACATCGTTAGTGGCTATTAGCGGGATTTCAAGTTTTTTTGAAAGTTCTATTAAATCGGGATAAAGATTTTTACTCTCGCTTTTTCTAAAATGAGATTGGATTTCAATAAAGAAGTTATCTTTTCCGAAAATATTTTGGTATTCTTGCGCCGCTTCTTCGGCTTTTTCCATTCTGTTTGAAGATATAAGGTGGGGGATTTCGGCTTGCATACAGCCGGAAAGACAAATCAGGCCGTTGGCATGGCGTTTTAATAAATTTTTATCAATTCTCGGTTTGTAGTAAAAACCTTCAAGGTGGGCTCTGGTCACAAGCTGAACCAGATTTTTATAGCCGGTTTTATTTTTTACTAAAATTGTTAAATGGAATCGTTTGTTGTTTGGCCCGGGATTTTTGTCGGCCATGTCGCCGCTGGCCATATAAAGCTCGCAACCGATAATTGGTTTGATTCCAGCTTTTTTGGCTTTCTGAAAAAATTCAACAGCGCCGTAAAGCGCGCCGTGATCGGTTAAAGCCAGGGCTTCCATGCCGAGTTCTTTGGCCCGATTGATTAAATCATCAATTTTTGCCATGCCGTCTAACAAGCTGTAATGCGAATGGACGTGAAGGTGGGTAAATTTCATAAAAATTAAAAAAATATATGAAACTTAAACTTTTATATATCTTATCATCTATTTTATCATCAAAAATTCTTCAACACAAAATTTTATAATTTTATAGTTGAATTAATTTCAGTTGATTTCATCAACTGATTTCATCAACGTATAAATTGACGATCGTCTGGGAATGCGTTACTGTAATTAAAATATCGTTATTGTAATTATGCGGAGTATTAATAAAAGGAAAATTTTATTTTTGCTGGCTGCCGGCGTTTCTCTTAGTTTGGTTCATTCGCCTCGACGTTATTTAACAATTGCAAGCAAAATTCCCAAAGAATGGCTTAAAATGAAAAGACGGTATCTAAAGGATTGTATAAATGAGTTTTATAACGACAAATTGATAGATTTTAAAGAACATCCTAACAATTTATGTACAGTAGTGTTAACAGAAAAAGGGAAGAAAAAAATAATAACTCTTGAAGCGGATAATCTTACAATTAAAAAACCCTTATCTTGGGATCGCAAGTGGAGAGTGGTCGTTTTTGATATTCCGGAATCCAAAAGAACAGCCAGAAACGCTCTGCGCGAAAAACTTATGAATTTGGGTTTTTACCCTTGGCAAAAAAGCGTTTTCATTTATCCCTATAGTTGTTTGAATGAAATTGAATTTTTAGTTGAGCTTTTTCAGATTAGGCCGTATGTAAGATTTTTTGAAGCCATTAAGGTTATGAATGAGACAGAACTTCAGTTGCATTTTCAGGATATTTTATAAAAGATATTTTGAAGATATTTTGAAGTAATGAATTAGAACAATAAAGTCGCAATAACGCAAAAACTGACGATCGTCTGAAAGTGCGTTGATGATGGGGAAATTGTAAACATTGCCAAGTGAAATTTTTTATGTTAATCTTTTTTTGTTTAGAATTAGAGCGAGTAATTTGTATTTGGGGAAATTTTTTGCTCAAATTACTGAATTTTTATCATCTAAAATACTAACTACTAACTACTAACTACTTAAATTTTTAGCGAAGCGAAAAATTTATGGGTGGAGTACAAACACAAAGACACACTAAAGGAAAGAGAAACCGGAGGCGGTCTCATTTGGCTTTAAACAAAACGTTTTTAGCAACTTGCGCCAAATGCGGCAAGGCATTTTTGCCGCATCATATTTGCGGTTATTGCGGTTTTTATAATGAGAAGGAAGCGATAGACGTGATGGCTAAGCTTACCAAAAAAGAAAAAAAGCGGCGGAAAAAAGAAGAGGCCGCGGCTCACGAAGCTCATAACCCGGAATTAAATCCCGAAGAGCTTTCTTATGTTAAAAAAATATCCTAAGTGGTTTTGGGTCGCTTTACTTGGATTTTTAATTCTCCTTGTATTTGGAACATATTTTAAGGTTTTGCGCGCCGAATTTGTTTATGATGATTTTGGTTTTATCGTAAACAATAAAGATATCCAAAGCTTTAAACCTTTTTCCAAGTTTTTTTTAAGTCCGGATATTTTTACGGGAAGCAATTACGTCGCTGAAAACGCGGGGGGCAAAAACTGGCGGCCGGTTTCTTCTTTGGCTTTCGCGATTGAATATCGTCTTTTTGGGCCCAATCCGTTCGGTTTTCATTTAATAAGCGTCTTGCTCCATCTGATAAATATAGTTTTGGTTTATTTTTTAATCTCAAAAATTATAGGACGAAAAGGCATCACCCTTGCTGCGGTTTCGCTTTGGGCTTTGCATCCAACCCTCACGGAAGCGGTCAGCTGGGTTACCAATCAGAGCAGTCTAATTTTCCTCGGATTTTTTCTTTTAACAATTTCGGCGATTTTAGGTTATCTGAAAGACAAAAATAAAAAATTTTTACTTTGGGTTTCGTATTTATTTTTTATCCTGTCTCTTTTGACAAAAGAAACAGCCTTAGGCGGTATTTTTATAATTCCTTTTGTTTTCTTATTGGAATACAGAGGACAGGAAAAAATTAATTTCCGTAAAATTTTAATAAATTCATATCCGTTTGTTTTGATAGGCTTGGCTTATTTTTATATCCATTATAGAATTTTAGGCGCCTTAGGCGACCACGCTTTACGAGGTTCGTTTTTAGAGAATCTTCTTTTGGCGCCGGCAGTTCTTTATAAATATGTCAGCTTGGCATTTTATCCGGTTAAGTTGCTTTTAGATTATTCTAATTTTCCCTTGCCAGTAAGCATGAGCGATCCAAGGGTAATCTTAGGTGCTGTGTTTTTCCTGGCTTTCGCCGCCTTGATTTATTTCGGATTCAAAAAATATTGGTTTTATTTTATTCTTGGGGCCGTTTGGTTTTTGGCTTTTCTTCTTCCGGTTCTCCAGATTATTCCGTTTCAGGATATTATCGGCGAGCGCTTTCTTTACGCGCCGATACTCGGTTTTTTCCTAATGTTGGTTGTCGGTTTTGATACTTTTTTTAATTATGTTAATTCAAAATTCAACTGGAATTTATATTTGGCGGGAAAAATGATTATAGTATTAGCCTTGAGTTCATTTTTTGTTTTAACTTTTAATCGTAATAATGATTGGCTTAATTCCGAAAATCTTTGGTTAAGCGTTTTTAAAGTTGATGCTCGTAACGGCAGAGCTCTTCAGAATCTTTCAGCTTTTTACCTAGAGCGCGGCGAAGCTTCTAAAATAATTGAATTTAGTGAACGCCTTATTGCGGTTGATCCGGAAAATAGAGCCGGCCGTTTGCATCTTGCGGTCGGAAAGATACTGAACGGTCAATACGAAGAAGCCGAATCGGAACTTTTGGATTTAATAAAAAAATATCCCGATTTTAAAGAAGCGAAAAACAATCTTTCGGTTTTGCATAAACAGCTTGGCCGGATGGACAGCGCCATTCAATCTATAATCGTTTCGCCGCAAACCGAGGGAAACGTTATAACTTCCGGAATTTTCGGGCAGATAGTTTTTAATGGCATGCCGTACGAAGCCTCTCTTGATGTTTTTTCCCCGCAAGGCAGCCCCGTTATTTCCATACGAAGCCGCAGCGATGGAGCTTTTCAAATTCCTTTACGCCCCGATTCTTATGTTATAAAACCGAATGACCCTGATGGTTCCCGCGCGCCTTTAAGGGACCAATATACGGTTGTAATTGGCAACAATCAATGGCTCCGAGTTAGAATAGAGTATAAATAATATGTCCGATCAAGTTCAGGAAATAAAAGAGAAACTTAATATAGCGGATGTTATTTCCGGTTATTTGCGGCTCACTAAAGCCGGCGTTAATTTTAGGGCGCTGTGTCCTTTTCATAATGAAAAGACGCCTTCTTTTATGGTTTCACCGTCTCGCCAGAACTGGCATTGTTTCGGATGCGGGGAAGGGGGCGATATTTTCACTTTTATTGAAAAGATTGAAGGAGTGGGGTTTCCGGAAGCCCTGAAAATTTTGGCGGGAAAAGCCGGAATAATTTTAAAATACGATAACCCCAAATTGCGCTCTGAAAAAGACCGCGCCTATGAAATTTGTGAAAAAGCGACCCAATTTTTCTCGCTGACGCTTCATAATACGAATCTACAAATTGTTGATTATCTTTATAAAAGGGGGCTAAAGGACAAAACAATTGAAGAATGGCGTCTTGGCTACGCGCCGGATTTATGGGATTCGCTTTTGTCGTTTCTTTCTAAAAAGGGATATCGCGAGCATGAAATTGAAAAATCCGGCTTAATTTTGCGGGGCGTAAAGTATCATGATCGGTTTAGAAATCGCTTAATGTTTCCGATTTTTGACGCTAATGGACGGGTGGCGGCTTTTTCCGGCCGCATTATGAACGATGCCGTTCCTTCCAAAACCGAAAAAGCCGACAGCGGCAAATATATCAATTCCCCGGAAACAATTTTGTACAGTAAAAGCCGGATTCTTTACGGTTTGGACAGGGCCAAAACGGATATAAGAAAAGCCGATAAAGTTATTTTGGTTGAAGGGCAAATGGATGTTCTTTTGCCGTGGCAAGACGGCGTGAGAAATATTGTTGCGACATCGGGCACGGCCTTAACCGAAAATCACCTTTTTGTTTTAAAGAGGCTGACAAGCAATTTGGTGCTGGCATTTGATACGGATGAGGCGGGCGCGAGGGCCACTGAAAAGGGAGATTTGGCGGCGGTTCAAAGCGGGTTTAATGTTTCCGTGGTGAATTTACTTTCAGGCAAAGACCCGGCGGATTTTGTTAAAGAAAATCCGGGTAAATTCAGTAAAATTGTGAACACAGCTGAACCGATAATGAGTTATTATTTTAAGCAGACCCTTAAAAAATTTGATGTTAATAAGCTTGAAGGGAAAAAGTTTATTGCCGTTAGTCTTTTATCTAAAATTAAACGGTTGCCCAGCGTTGTTGAACGAAGCCACTGGATAAGGGAGTTGTCGTTAAAACTCGGGGTTTCCGAGCGCAATCTTGAAGAGGAAATGGAGCGATTGGAACCGCGGATAGGCGCGGATAATGCGCAGATTGACGCCGAAAATCTGCGTCCATCCGCGTCAAATCCGCATTTATCCGCTAAAACCAGAAAAGAAATTTTGAGCGAGCGGCTTTTGGCGTTATTATTAAAAAAGCCGGAATTTACCGCTTCAGCGGCAAAAATTGCCGCTTTTTTGCCCCAAAAAGATTTTGAATTTTTAGGAACGTTAATAGCCAACCAGAAAAGTTTTTCCGAAACAAGGACGGCTTTACCCGCTGATTTGCGCCCCCGGATTGATTTTTTATATCTTGCCGGCGACTACGAGCTTGAAAAAGCGGGAGCTGATTTTGAGATTGATAAGGAAATAAAATTTTTAATTGAGGAAATTGAGCGTGAGCACTATAAAGAAATTCTTCAAAAAATCGGTCAGGAAATAAAAAAATGCGAGGCTGCCGCCCCCGAAGGGGGCGGTGCCGAAGGCGAGTCCCGCTACGGGCGGGAATCTCGTTCAGAATCCGGGCGGGAAGTTAATTTAAATAAATTAACGGAAGAATTTAAAAATATTTCAAAAAAACTTTATATTTTGTCCAAAAATAATAGTGATTTAGAAATTTATGGCAAAAAAGAAAAAAATTAGAACGCGCGGGAAAATTGTTGCCAAAAAGAGAAAGCCAAAAGGAAAAATAAAACCTAAAGTCAGAGTTAGCGCCAAAGAACGGCTTTTTGAGAAACGGACGAAGTCAATAATTGACCGCGGCCGGGAAAGAGGTTTTATCACCGAAACGGAAATCTTAAAATTTTTTCCGAATGTTGAAAAAGATATTACGGAATTAGAGCGGCTTTACGATCGTTTGGAAGAAGCCGGCGTCAAAGTTGAAGAGAGCAGGGAATTTATAGAAGAAGAAGCGTTTGAGCCGACCAAAGAAGAAATAAACAAGGCGTTAAATATTGAAGCCGACGACACCATCAGTTCCGATTCAGTGCAAATGTATCTTAGAGAAATCGGCAAAACCCCTCTTTTAACAAGAGACGAAGAAAAAGAATTGGCTAAAAAAATTGAGAAAGGCGACATTGAAAGCCGCAATAAATTGATTCAAGCGAATTTGCGCCTGGTGGTTTCCATTGCCAAACGTTATGTCGGCCGCAGTCCCAATTTAACTCTTCTTGATTTGATTCAGGAAGGAAATATCGGTTTGGCGCGGGCGGTTGATAAATTTGATTATCGCCGGGGCTTTAAATTTTCAACCTATGCCACTTGGTGGATCAGGCAGGCCATTACCAGAGCTTTGGCCGATCAGTCGCGCACTATCCGCATTCCGGTTCATATGGTGGAAACTATTTCTAAATATGCTCAGGTTAAACGCCGGCTGTTTCAGGATTTGGGGCGGGAGCCGCTGCCGGAGGAAATTGCCGTTGAAATGGGAGTTGACGTTGAGAAAGTTCGCCATATTATTAAGATTTCTCAAGACACGATTCCTTTTGAGGCGCCGGTCGGCGATGAAGATGAAGGTTCAACATTGGGAGATTTTATTGAAGATGAAAAAGGGATAACGCCGGTTCAGTCAGCGGCTTTGCGCCTTTTGGGGGACCAAATCAAAGAAGTCATCAGCAATCTTCAGCCGCGGGAACAGAAAATTTTGAGAATGAGATTTGGGCTTGATGACGGAGTTACTCACACGCTTGAGGAAGTTGGCAATGAATTTGGGGTGACGCGCGAGCGCATTCGCCAAATTGAATTTAAAGCGCTTGAAAAAATCCGCCAGCACCAAAATTTAAAAAAACTGGAGGGATATTAGACATTTGTTTTTGCAGAGCATGTAGCATATAATAGGGTATAGAGTTATAATTAACGAAAGAACTTATGAATGCATCATTTAAATTTGCGGTGAAAATTTTAGTTATTGCGGCTGTGGTTTCAGGCGTTGCCTTTGCTGTTTCGGTTATGGCGCAGACTGATACGCCTTCGGTTCGCGGAGAATTAAAAGAGCGCGCCAAAGATTTGCGTCAAAATATCAAAACACAGGTAAAAACTGACAGAGAAAACATCAAAACTAAAAGAGCGGAATTGAACACTCAACTGAAAGAAACGCGGGAAGCGGCAAAAAAGCGTCTTGAAGCGTCGCGGGAAGAAGCAAAAGAAACGGTTAAAGCGCGCCGGTTGGAATTAAAAGATAAAATCAGCAAGTTGCGCGATGAAAAAAAGAAGCAAATCGCCGCACGGTTGGATGAACAGCTGGCGAGTCTTAACGCCAGATGGACCGACCATTTTAACAATGTGTTAAACCGCCTTTCAGAAATTCTCGGGAAAGTGGAATTGAGAGCTGGTAAAGCCGAGAGCAGTGGTAAAGACGTTGCAGCCGTCAAAACGGCAACCCAGAATGCTAAAACCGCCATAGGGACTGCCAGAACCGCGGTTGAAACGCAGGCAAAGAAAACCTATGTCGCCGCTTTTGGCTCTGAAAAAGAACTCGGCGCGGCGTTTAAGGCGGTAAGAGAACAACTTCACAAAGATCTTTTTGGGCTTCGCGACGGCGCGATGAAAAGCGCTCGTGAAGCAGTGAAGGAAGCGCTTCAGGCGTTAAAAGGCGTCCCGAAAGTGGATGAAGAACTCTCGCAATAAAAATTTAAACTTTTAAATTTATGAATACATCAAAAACTTGGCTTTGGATTGTGATCGTGATCGCGGCGTTAGCGCTTATTATCTGGGCGGCATGGTATTATGGGTTTTTCAGTCCGGTCACCATTGAAGAAATTGAAGAAAGCGTTCAACAGCCGGTTTCGGAGAAGGATACCACCGCCGATATCGGCAGTGATTTGAATTCAGTTGACATCGGCGATCCTAATCAGGATCTTAAACAAATGGACGCGGATATTGATAGCTTATAGCTTGCGGTAAAAATAAAAATCCGCCAACAAAGAGTTGGCGGATTTTTATTTCTAAAGTTTGATTTTTTTAAAAGATTAGCGTAAAATATTTCTATAAACAGTTCATTAAATAAAATGGAATGAAAATTTCAAAAAAAAGGGGGTGAGAGAATTGAAAAGGACGAAGTTTTTAGCGCTTCGCGAGGAGATTCGCAAAAAAAGACAATCTTCCCAAGAACAGCGATTTTACGAAATTGGAAGAAAACGGCAGGATAAAATATCCTTTTTTCTTCAAGAATTAAAAGAAGGGGGGATTATTCGTGATTTTTTACAGACGGACGATCTTTCTTTTCAGGATATTGTGGAAGGGATTGATTTCTTTATTGTTTATATTGACGGCGCGAAATATAAAACTTGCCCTCTTTCTGTTACAGGAGAGAGATGGGTAGAGAAACACCGGAATCAGCATCCGGAGATTCCGGTCGTCACAGTAAACTTTTTTGATACTTCCGTCTCTATAAAAAGTAAAATTATGGAGGTGATAAAAATAAAAAATAAAAGTTCTTAAAATAGGCTCTTTGGCGTAAATATCTTTACAAAGAGCCTTTTTAAATTTAATATATATTCGTATTCCGACATAGCTCAACGGTAGAGCGCCTCCCTGTTAAGGAGTGGGTTCCTGGTTCGAATCCAGGTGTCG